>Ga0209083_1003390_pt1 | contig 13408 bp, 12 predicted proteins | sample AM7aDNAmetaG_FD_184132 | JGI IMG/M metagenome (GOLD analysis project Ga0209083, IMG submission 184132) | Freshwater microbial communities from Finland to study Microbial Dark Matter (Phase II) - AM7a DNA metaG (SPAdes) (version 3) | ecosystem: Environmental > Aquatic > Freshwater > Lake ...
ATATGTATAATAAAGTAAATAAGCACAAAAAAACCACCTTTCGGTGGTTCTTCTGTTTAAATTTTGTTATTGATTTAATTGTGCTCTAGTCAATGTACCGACAAATCCTGTTTGTGGTAAACCTTTACTTGCTTGATAAGCTTTTACTGCTTTTAAAGTAAGTGTACCAAATGTTCCTGTAATAGGACCTGTGTATACACCTTCAGATGTTAACTTTGTTTGAAGTTGGGTAACATCATTTCCTGACATACCCTGTCTGAGATCTGAATTAAAACTAAACGTTGAAACTCCTAATACATTTCCAGTTGAAGGAGCTGCTGCTACTGGTGTAGAAGAATTCAAAACACCTCTTGTTAAAGGTCCAACGTAACCAGTCTGAGGTAAATTATTAGCTGCTTGATGAGCTTTTACTGCGGCCAAGGTAAGTGGTCCAAAGTATCCTGAGATAGGACCGTTGAATAAACCTTGTGTTTGCAATTGAGTCTGAAGTTGTCTTACATCATCTCCTGACATACCTTGTCTAAGGTCTGAATTAAAACTAAATGTAGATACACCCAAAACTTGTCCTACTGGTGCTGGTGTAATAACTGGTGCTACTACTGGTGCTGGTGTATTAACTACTGGAGCTACATATGATGGAGAACCTCCACTTGAAGAAACAACTGGTGCTGGTTCAACTACTGGAGCTGGAGTAACATGACGGCTTCCACCATAACCAGCAAAAGCTGATTGTGTACCAACAACCATTAATGCAACTGCGAACATAAAAGTAATTATTTTTTTCATATTTTTAAATTTATTAATAACTCAACTAGCCTAACATACTAAGCTACAACTTGTCAAGTGAATAAGTATTCTATCAAATTAACCTATATAAGTAAACACCATCGCTGGTAATAACTTTCTTTAAGTTTTTTGAGCCGATAAATGGATATTTATAGGAATCTAAATCAACATAATCGTCTGTATATATAATATATTTAATTCCCTTTTGTTTTAAGAATTCTACCCCTTCATCTGGATTAGCTTTATTATCCATAACAACCTTTTCAATCAAATCGTACTCCAAGTCATTACCCCCCTGACTATTAATACTACCTAACTCCATATTTTTTCCTGCCACTATGTCACAATCAAAATAATTTCTTGATGTGTTGCCAGTTAAAATATAATCATTAAATTTTAACTCATAATATTGTTGCCACGGCAAAAATAGTGCTTTACAATTTTTATCTTGTTTAAGAACATTGTTCACAACCTTCCAGCTTTCTGGATAATTTACAGTTTTAATTTGCCCATACAATCCAAACAGCATCATTGGTGTATAAATAATTGGAACAGCGATCAAAAGAGTAAATATAATTTTTTTACATTTAATATTTTTAATCCACAATAAAATTTGTCTTGCTCCAAGTCCGATAAATAAAGCATATGAAAGAGCTACAATAGCTGACCACTTTTCTGAATCCCTAAATCCTTTCCAAAAAGAAATATTTTCAAACATCCACATATTTATATTTTTAAAGATCCCATCACCTACTCCACAAGAAAAAATTACAGCTAACAGTGTAATACAAATAATTAAAATCACTTTTCTTCTCAAAATTTTGTCTTTAAGTCCAGAATATATTCCAGTGATTATTATAGAAAAAAGAGCTATAAGTGAGGTAATGAATATCCAGCCGTTTTCATTTGGAAACATAAACCTCTCAGCCCAGATTCCGCGTTCGTTCCAAAAGCCATGGAGGGATAATACGTTGCCTAAAGCCCCAAAAAGGCCGTTTCCAGTTGTTTTGAAGACTTCCCAGTGTTCTGGACCCATAATGGTTAAAGGGGTAGTTTTGGCTAAAATAGCTGGCACAATCCAATAACTACTGAGTATCAATACCCCCAATCCAAGCAACAACGACTTCTTCAAAAAAGCCCGGTTCCCTTTTAAAAAAATCAAATTACAAATTATAGATATAGAAATAACAATTAAAACCATTACTAAAATGTGGGTAGACACCATTCCCAAAATAATAATGCTTGCTAAAAGTTTTAATGAATTATTTTTATTCCAATCTCGGCAGAATTGAATCAGGTACGCAATAATCGGTACAAGTAAAACATAACCTAAAAGTACATTCCACTGTCCTGCCAGAAATCTTTCATAAACAAATGGATTCACTACATAAAATATAGAAACTAAATATTCAGCCCCATGCGTATCCTCAAGATTAAATATTTTTTTAAAATAGCGAAGTGGAAAATAAAACATCAAAAAAACTATCGTTATCAAAAGGATTTTTTGAGCTATCCATCCACCCAAAATACTCGTGATAAATGAAAGTAAATACCATGTCGGAATTGTATTTAATAAATCCCTCGCATTACTTGTTAGATTCACATGTGGTCCAAAAACCATATCTAAAGTCAAAACATAACCACTAGAAAGAAGTTGCCATAGAACAACTACAACTCCCAAAATACTAAAAATTACGTAGATATTATTTTTCTTCATTTTCATCATCTTTAAATAACTCTGGATGCCTTTTATACTCTATGATTTGTAGTATTACAGTTATTACTAAAAAATAATAAGCATAGACCGCCATTTGCTCAGCTAAAACATCTTGCTTTGCAATCAAAAGAAATGGACAAGAAGCAAGAGATACCAGAGCACCAGTAGCTACTATTCTGCTATCCCAACCATAGAAAGCGAAAGCAACAAAAATGGTAAGAAAAATTACTGATTCAAAATGAAAGTTCCAAATAGAAAGTAAAGCAATAAAGATAACAATAAGTGCAGTATACAAATATTCCTTTCTTATATCCTTTAAAAATCTTCTTAAACCTCTAGAGATAAAAGTATCATTTAAAAGAAAGACTACTAAAATATAAAACATGACAATAGACATGGAGAGGATGAGACTCAACTGTTGTACAAGTAAAAAAATAGCCACTGTAAGCAACAAAATCTCTTCTAACAAATATTTTCTTAAAAATTTTATACCCCTTTCCAACATGCACGGATTATAGCGTAATTTGTATATTTCTGCTATATTATTCTTTATGAAAAGATTATTTCTCCTAAACAAAGAAAAAACTCTAAAAGCACTTATTAGCTTAGGAATTATTGCAATTTTTATTTCCCTTTTTATTCAGTATGGCGTTCCATATTTAAAAGAAATATCGCTTGAGAGACAAGATAAAGTTCGTATTAAAGATTTGGATACCTTGAGTGGCCTGATGAAAGATTTAGTATCAACTTCAAGTACAAAGTTTATTGGAAATGGAAAAACAATCTATATATCTTTACCATCTGCTAATTCTACCTGTTCAGATTTAAATTTACCTTCTGTTCCAGAAGGATGGTCATATCACTGCTCAGCAACATCTACACTAACCAATACTGACGGTACAGGATGGATTCCAATTAACTTTTCAAATAGAATTATTAAATTACCAATTGATTCTATAAATAGTTTTAAAACTCTTGACTACTACGCGTATGTAGCAAGTTCTACAAGAGAATATGTAATTACCGCTGTTTTGGACAGCAAAAAAAATCTTAATGAAAAAGCACAAAATGATAATGGAATTGATAGTATACGCTATGAAATAGGAAATAACTTAAAACTTTGGGGTAATAGCTATGGTTTATCTGAATATTGGTCGTTTAATGATACGATTAATGGGACTAAAATTTTTAATAGATTAGATAATAATCGAGTTATTAGTTTAAATGATAATAATTCGATAGTAAAAATTAATGGTAAGCAAGTATTGAAATTAAATGGTATTAATCAATATCTGGATCTGGGTACCTCTAAAAAAATAGAAACAAAATCTATTAGCGTTAGTACCAGTTTTATACCATATCTTATTCCTCAAAATTCAGGCATAATTCAAAAAGGTACTCCAGGATATGCAGCCTTTAGTTATGGTTTTTTTATACAAAATGATCAACTCATATTTGGAATTAAAAATGATACTGAGAGTTTAAATTTAAAATTTGGCCCTATTCAGAAAAACAATAAATATGATTTAGTTGGAACTTTTGATAGTAAAAATAAACTAATGAGTTTTTATGTTGATGGAGTATTAGTTGGTCAGATCAATTCCTCTTCCGGAATTGACTACACTTATAGTCCCTCATTAATATTGGGTAATAATAATTCTAATTATTATAATGGTATAATATCTGATATAAAAATTTTTAATAGAGTTTTAAGTAAAAATGAAGTATTAAAAATGAATGAGTAAATTATTTTTTAGTTATTTTTTTTATAAATACAATACTTAGAAACATCATAATTACAAAATAAATTGTTCCTATGGCTGCCATAAAATATATCTTATTTCTATCTAAAAATAAATAATCAACTTTTATATTTTTTATATATAAGCTTATACTCGTATTAGTTGTTAAATTTTCTGACTGCTTCAGATAAATATAATTATCTGCATCTCTCAAACAAATAATAGGCACTTTAAATCCATTTAAAACATTATTTTGAATTAATATATCAGGTTTAAATTGCGATTCTGTTATTAGACAATCATTAAAATAATTATTAATTAATTCGTTTTTTATAGTGCTAAAATTAATTTTGTTTCCTATCAAAACATAGACTTCAAATTTTTCCTGATCAATTGTTTTAAGTTTTTTTACTTCCTGTATTACCAAGGATCCTGCATTGTTTGTGTTATTAAAAGAGATCTTGTTTTTAGATATATTTGATATTTCATATTCTGCAGATATAGTTCCTCTATTTAGTTGGCCACCCCTACTATAAGCAAGATCTGTAAAGTTTGTATTTTGTTTAAAATATACATTAATCACTTGGATATATGGTATTAAAATTAAAAACCAAATAATTATAATAAATAATAAATAAAAAATGAGATGCTTTTTGGCATGAATCTCACATGATATTTTATTTTTGATAGGTATTAACAAAGAAATTATAGTAGTGATCAATAGAAAAATTAGCATTGACCCTTCTCTATAAACTACCTGAAAATATTTACTGGTCAGTGAAAGTAATTTTACAGCATTAGCATTAATAATATCCAAAAAAAACGTAAATGTTCCTAATTCTCCACGAAATGCATAAATGAATCCAATCACAGTGTATGCTATAAATATAAATAAAATTCTTAGGTCAAGATTAAAAAACAAATATATTATAAAAAATGGTATAAGCCATATTAAATAGTGTGCTTGAAAATTCGTAAAAAATATTAAGAAATAACATAAAGAAAAGAATAAGTCATAAAATAATTTCTGGAAAGTATATAGGTTTTTAAAATAAAAAATATTAAATAATCTATAAATAAAATGACAAATTAAAAAAAATGCAACGATAATTAAACCTTTGTTGGCTAGTTCAAATAAAAATGGATGATTCAAGTTGTTAATGGGAGTTTGTGGGTTAAATATATAATTAATCGCAGATACTAAATTGGTTGATGATAATGTAATAATATCAAAACCAATAGGTGCATTGGACTGGGAAAGGTTTAGTATTGATTTTAGTGTTTGAAATAATAATGACGGATCAAAAAAGAAATGAATATATGAAATGATTAAACCTAAAAATAAAACAATGGAGCTTTTCAATAATAATCTATATTTTTTTTGACTTAATAAATACAGTACAACAAACGGAAGAAAAATTATAAAAAAATATTTAGTAGTAATTCCGATTAAAAATCCAATTGATGTAATAATGGGTGATTCTTTTAGTAATCCATATAAAATTATAATAAATGCGAATGGAACAAGTAACTCGTAATGACCATGAATACCATAAGAATAAAAAATTAATGGATTTAAGAACCAAAAAAAGAATCCTATTAAAGCTAATTTACTATCGTTCTTGAATATATTTATAATTTTAAATATTAAATAACCACTTAATAAATCAATAAACAAGAAGGGTATTTTAAAAATAAAATGCAAAAATAAGAGGTTGTCTCCATGGGCAGAAAATAAATTTAAAATGAATAAATATAATGAATATAGTGGGTACCAAATAATCATAAGTAAATTACCTTTGTTCCAGTATTCAAATAAATTATAATTATACAGAGTATTCTTTTGTATTGTCGTTACAAAAGTCCAAAAATCATATGGGTGAGCAGACCATAACAATAATAATAATTTAATAAGAATAATACTACATATAAATATGTAAATTGTATTTTTTAAATAATATCTATTTGATTTTAGGAATTCCATATATAAAAATGTGTTTAATTTTAAATAAACTAAATACAATTTTTTTACTTTTAAAAAGTGTATAATCGCTTATTACCCTCTTGTTTTGTATATCATTTCTTTTTTTAAGTAATAGTTTAATATTACTATAAACATAATAATTGGCATTAAAATACTCTTTAATTACATTGAATTTCCTTTTAAAAACCAAATAAATAATTTCTAATACTTGAAAAATATAATACAATGGTAAAATTAGTAATAAAGACAATAAGCTATAATTTTTAATCATTGTCATAAGAACGTTTCTTTCACGAAAATAAATTTTTTTGCTATTCGTCTGATTAGTATACTCATTTTTTGTTGATTTTCCACCAAGATGAATAATTGGCATGTCAAAAGATGTTAAAACATCATATCCCATTAAAGTTGCACGCCACATTAAATCAAGTTCCTCTACATATAAAAAATAATTTTTATCAATTCCCCCAATATAATTGTAAAGGTTTTTGCTAATTGCAAAACAAGCACCACCTGTCATTAATATATGATTATTTCTTTCATTTAACATAAAATCACTTTTTTTATATGATGGATTAATATTTAAAAAAATATCAACATTTGAACCAACAAATTGTGGCGATTGGTCTTGATTTTTTTGAAAGAAACCTAATACTCCTAAATTTATATTATTTTTAAATTTTTGTAAGACCTTACTTAGATGAAAATTATCAATAAAAAAAGCATCAGAATTCATAAATATAAGAATCTCTCCTAATGCCTTACGGGCTCCAACAAAACAACTACCGGAATAACCTAAATTTTTATTATTTTGTATTAGTATAATCCTACCTTGTTCAGCCTCTTTTTTTAAATATTTAACAGAATCGTCGGACGAGCAATCGTCAACAACAATAATTTCAATCGATGAATATATCTGATCGTAGATACTCTGTAAGCATAGGTTAATTATATCTATACCATTGTAATTAGGAATAATAATTGAAATCATGCTCATATATTATTTTTTTTAACAGAGGTAATTATTATATTCGTTGCAAGTAGTCCTCTTAGAGCTGGTATCCACGCTAAAATATATCCAAAAAATCTTGCTCCTGATTCTATGTGTTCAATATTTAAATTTGCCGAACAAACTAAATCTGTTGCAGAAAAGTAAGTATATAAATGTAAATGAGTTTTGTCTAGAATCCCGGTTTCAGTATATTTAAATTTACCAAATAATAGATTAGCTCGTATTTGCCAGTTTGCAACATTTGGTAATGAAAAAATTATGTGCCCATTCTCGGCTAAATAATTTTGAGTAAAAAATTCTATAACCTTTTTAGGATATAAAACATGTTCTAAAACATCAGCAAAAATTATAACATCAAACTTTTTTTTCCAAGGAAGTTCTTGGAGTAAATTTAAATCGTACTGAATTGCCTCAATATATCCAGATAATTTAGCATTGTTAACACATATTGCTGAGAAGTCAAGACCATAAAATTGGTTTGTTTTATCTGCATTTATTCCTAAATATCCATCGTTACAACCAACATCTAAAACTTTGTTGTTTTTGCCAATACGGCGAATTATAGTCGTGTGCCCAGAATATTTTGTTATCAATGGTTTGTATGGATTCATACTTACTATTTAGTACTCTTAACTTCCCCCCAAATTTTATTAATATCAGTAGAATTTTGAACCTGTAATTTAAATTTTAAATATCCAAATCCATACAAAATCATCCACAAAAAACTTTGGTATGGGTATTTAAAAAATAATTTTAAAAATATTATAAATTTATTTTTTATATTAAACTCTTTTTTTATTAATTCTGCACCAAAAGAAGACTTAGATTTTACTAATTTACCTTTTCGAAACCTCATGTTTTGTTTTAAGTAATCAGAAACAGAATTTGGCATACGATATATAACTACTGCATCTTTTTCATAAAAAAAATTATGCATACTTTTAAGATACATGAATGCATCATCTCCAGGTGTACTCAAACCATTAATATCTAAGTTTTTATATAAATATTTTGACGTTAATAATATTCTTCCATGTGAACTGTAAACACTGTCTGGGTGTCTGGTTTTAATCTCTTGGTGTATCAACCAACTAAAAAAAGATGCCTGTTCAGCAATATTTAATATACTCTTAGGTTTAATTGGAATGGGGTTGCCGCCAATTAAATCATAATTATTTAATAATATAGGTTTAACTAATACATTTATTGTATTAGTTTTCAGTCTCACATCAGCATCAAATAATATAATGTAATCTGTATTAATTAATCCAAACATTTTATCTAAAGAAAATATCTTGCCTATTCTTTTTTTATTGATATTCAAATTGATTCTTTTATCTTTATCTTGAAATGATTTAACAATTTCAGTCGTTTTATCTGTTGAACCATCAGAAACAACAGTTATGTTTTCTAATATAAAATTATTATTAAATTCAAAATCAAACTTTTGATCCTGAATATCTTGAATAAGAAGACCAATATTTTTTTCTTCATTCAGAGCACATATTAATATAGAAACAGTCTTTTTATTCATTGATTTTTGATAGAAATTGCTTATAACTATTCTCAAAATTAATTTCTTTACTCCACTCCCAAGCATTTTTTTGTAATGTTTTATATTGCTCTTTATTATTTAATATCTGCACAATATTTTCTGCCATATTTTCTGGAGTGTTTTTATCACACACAATACCAGTAACATTATTCTTAACCGCATCCCTAAGCCCATCCACATTATACACCACAGCTGGGGTTCCCTGGCTATTTGCTTCTGTGACTATTAATCCCCAACCTTCCTTTACAGATGCAACTGCTATTAAATGAGACCTCTGCATTAATTCAATCTTTTTAATATTATCAACCTTCCCTAAATATTGAATTGAATTTGAATATTCTGAATTACTAATGTATTTTAATACTTTCTTGCCATAACTACTATTTGAATCTCCTGCAATAATTAACTCTAAATCATTAATATATAATTTAGCTATTTCAAATGCTTTTACGATATGATCTGTTCTTTTCATTTCCCTTATTGAACCCAAACAAAGAATAGTTGGTTGTTCAAACTTTTGTATTATAGATATATCTGAAATAGGTTCTAATTCGATACCTTCAGGGATTATAGAAATATTTATATTTTTAAAGCCAAATTGCATAAGGTCTATTTTTGTGCTTTCAGAGACTGTGATGACTTTTCTATCTCGCAATAGATACAAATAAATAGGTTCTAAAAGATAACCGATTATATTTAGCGGGAAAAACATTTGGTAAAACAAGATTTGACGGCAAAGCTGGTGAATAAATAAAATATTTTTTTGTTTTACATAGAATTTTGCAAAGAAAGGGATAGTATTTACTTCGTCTATGACAAAGTCGGGCCAATTCCTTAAGTTTTTCTTATAGTATTGGTAGGCTTTAAAATAAACTGAAAAGCGGCCGCCAACACGAATTATTTTAAAGCCATCTTTGATTTCTTCACTGGTACTTCCAGTGAATCCGCCTACTAAAAAAATAACCTCGTGACCATCAACCACAAGCCTCTTTGCTAGTTCTTCATTAACAACCTCTGCACCTCCAGCTAAAGGATTTTTTCTATCTTTCCATGTAAACCACAAAATCTTCATCTTTATTTCTTTTTTAGATTAGCAGCACTTCTTACGACATACAAAGGTCTTCCTGACACTTCACTTCTAATATTACCAATATACAAAGCAACAAGTCCGAGACATACAAGAACTATTCCTATAAAGAATATTATTAATACTGCGAGCTGGGCTATTGGAGAAATTGACCAATTCCCAATATCTCTTAATACGTAATGTTGTATAAATATAAATACTCCCCCTAAACCAAAAGTTATAGTGATAAATACACCTAAATATCCTGCTATTTTTAGAGGAAAAAGACTATGAGAGATTGAGGATGACAAAGCCAACTTAATAAGTTTAAAATAGGAATACGAAGCTTTGCCATTTATTCTTTCATTTGCTTCAAATTTAACAAAATCTCTTTTAAACCCAAGCCAGTCTATAAGGCCTCTTGTAATACGCTCATGTTCTGTAAATTTGTTAAATTCATCAACTACTTTTCTATCAATCAATCTAAAATCAGTAGCTCCAGACTTGATGTCAGTATCACTTATAGAGTTAATAATTTTATAATATAAAAATGAACAAAGTCTCTTCATTAAAGATTGACCTTTGTTTTTTGTTCTTAGGCCAATGACAACATCAGACCCTTTTTCCCAACGTTCTATAAAACTTGGTATAAGTGAGGTTGGGTGTTGTAAATCAGCATCAATAATAATAACAGCATCTCCTGTGGCATATTGAAGCCCAGCAGATGTCGCTGCCTCTTTACCAAAGTTTTTTGAAAAATCTATACCTTTAATTTTACTATTTGTTTTTGCTAGGTTTTCGATTACAGATTGAGATTTATCTTTTGATCCGTCATTTATAAATATAATTTCATAGTCATATTTTATAGATGAAAACACATTCAAAAGTTCCGCACTTATTAGCGGAATATTTTTCTCTTCATTATATACTGGTATTACGATTGAAATAATTTTTGACATAAAATATAAAAAATAAAAAGATTATTACTAAAAGACTAACAATAAGACTATTTAATACGGCATTAATACTACCGTGATAAAACATTAGAAGTGTTCCGAGTGTTAATATGCCTATACAGGATATACCTATTAGAAAGAATCTGCGAAGAGCTAGGAAGTAGTAAACAAAGACGTTTACTATGGATGACAGGAACATCACAACGCCGACCTTTGGAAGTATGTAGGAATAACTCATATAATTCTGCCCCAAAAGTACTTTCACTACTATACCATTAAATATATAAAAAGCAAGTAGCACTGACAAGCCTAGTATTAATGATATAAAAATTGATTTTAATAGAATTACGGCGTTCTCCTTAACTGTATTTTTTATCTTAACTGAGGCCATAAGAACAGCTGTAACTGGTGCTAATAGAAAATATATTATCTTTCCTATAGCTGATATACCACTATATACACCAGCATCGTGTGCATTAAAAAAATGTTTAATAATTAGAATATCAGATGTATATATAAAGGTGACTAAGCCTGTAGAAAATAGTATTAATATTCCATAAATAATTTCTTTTCTAATACTACCCTTTTCTAAAACATGTAAGTTTGCTTTTGTGTTTAAGTGCAATGAATCTTTCGTACGAAAATGAAGAAAAATAAGTGTGGCTATTTGAGACAGTACAATACCTATTATGACCCCCAACGGACCAAGTCCTGCCAAAATCAAAATAACAGCAAATACAAGACGTCCACCAGAAGATATTATTCCGTTTATAGATAATTCGGCAAACTTTTTGCTACCATTCAAAAATGCACTACGAAAAGTAGCTGTTGAACTTAGCAATAAAATAATAATAAGACCGACTATAGGATAAATAGTATTTAAATTTAAAAAGGATTTAATTTTAGTAAAATAAACTAATACAAATAGAACAATTGCTAAAACAATATAATAACAAATCTTTCTTAGTTCACTTAAAATAGCATTTCTTTCGTGTGGATTTTCTGTGTTCGTTGTTATATTTACTGATATTAATGAAAAAGCTCCAAATATAATACCAGCCTGTGTAATAAGAGATATCAAAACTTGTATATCTCCAAATTCAGACGGGCTTAACAACCTACCTAAAATAGGATAAAAAAGGTAATTTAAAACAGCAACTATCATAGAGCCTATAAAATAAACTGCATAATGTCTCAAAAAAACATCTTCTTTTAATTTGCTAATTGAAATCATTTAATATTTAAATACTATTATACACTAAAATTAGAATCCATATATGTTTTAAATATGTAATGATTCGTGCTTGATTATTTATGATATACTTTTTGTTATGTATAGGAGATGGAAAAAAAGAAGATACCATAATAATCAACCAAATATTTTAGAGATGCTTGTTGAAATAATTGCGAGTTTGATTTTTCTTTTAGGAAAACTGATTTATAAATTAATACAATCTCTTTTTAAACGTAGTTTCAGAATACCAAATGGCTTTTATACAATTAAGAATAATCAACCTACCAATCTTTCAAATTTAGGGTCAACACAAAATATTGAAACGCCTACAACACTTGATGGTACATATCTACCAGAAAAACAAACTTCCTCTAATAATGAAGGGGGTCGTTACAATCTTAAAGAAAGTCCCCTATCAGCAGCTGAAGATAATTTTCTTACCGTTCTTAAACAAGTTGTTAATGATAAATACACTATTCAAACACAAGTACATTTATCTAGTTTAGTAAAACCAAAAGACTCCAATGCTCATTATATAAACTATCGTGATTTTAATAAAGTTAATGTTAGATCTATTGATTTTGTTTTGTTTGATAAAAACTATAAACCATACTTATGTATTGAATTAGACGATCGTAGTCATTTACGATTGGACAGAATTAAAAGAGATGTATTTGTTGATGCTGTTATGAAAAACGTTGGTCTTCGTATTGTTCATATACGTGCTTCGTATTCATATAGCCCTAAATATTTGTCTGAGGTGTTAGGCCTGGAAAAAGTCTAAGAATACCACTAAACTCAAGCTCTTCTTTGATCCTGTTCCAGTTCAAAGTTCTGAATACGTCCACAAGTTGGAGCCAATAAAATAAGTGATATTAAGATTATATTTCAACTCCAAGTTTTTTGAGGTTATCTATCAAATTTTTATTATTTAAATAAACAATCCCATTTATACCTACATTTCTTCCAGCAATAATAAGCTCTTCCATATCGTCAATAAAAACAGCCTCGCTTGGTTTTACACCAGCAAGAGATAAAGCTTTTTTGTAAAAAGTAGGATTAGGTTTTTGAAGAAGTTCCTCGTAAGATAATACTTTATAATTAAAATTATCGTATAATTTAAGTTCTCGATCTATAAATGCACGACCTTCAGAAACATTTGATAAAATTCCTACAGAATATTTATTACTTAGTTTTTTTATTATCTGAAGCAATTCATTATTAACTTTGACAGATTTTAATCCTTCTTCAATCCAAATATTTTTTAAATCTAGTTTTGGATCAGCTCCAGCTTTTATAGTTTGTTTTTCAAAATCCTTCCAGTTAATTTCTCCACCAAGTATTTTTTCTAAATTT
>Ga0209083_1003392_pt1 | contig 13403 bp, 6 predicted proteins | sample AM7aDNAmetaG_FD_184132 | JGI IMG/M metagenome (GOLD analysis project Ga0209083, IMG submission 184132) | Freshwater microbial communities from Finland to study Microbial Dark Matter (Phase II) - AM7a DNA metaG (SPAdes) (version 3) | ecosystem: Environmental > Aquatic > Freshwater > Lake ...
TACGCCATGGCGTAATTGATTCTTTCTCACTCACACCAATCTACGCCATGGCGTAGATATAATAATACAAGAGAATACAAAGAGCGGCGCCATAGGCGCCGCTCTTTGTATTTATTTAATTCTAGATCCCCGTCTGAATTTACCCTCGTGAAGACGGGGGCGGGAATGACACTCTTAGTTCAACAGCAATTTATTCGTCAAAAGTTTCATAAATGCAACAGCATTTGATTGAGCAGTTTTTGCATCTTTACTTGATACAAAGGTATCCCATTGTTTGGTAATGTCTGTGTCATTCATTTGTACAACATCATTTTCAAGAGTAACACGATCACTATAAGAAATAGTTTGTCCTTCAGTATTCAAAACTACATCAACAAAAAGCTTGAGAAGTTTAGATGCTTGAATTCTCACAATCGTATTATCAGATTGTGTTACATCTTGTTGTTTTAAACCTTCTGTATATTGAATACTGAAAAAAATGTTTCCAGCGACTAAAACAATCAAAAGGAAGTTTGTAAATAGTTTTGTCTTATCTAAAATTCCTGATTCAAATTTCATATATGTATTTAAAAATTAATAACTAATAAATTATACCACAAACTACAAACCAAACCAACCTAACAAAATTGACCACCAAGTTGCTGGCTTAACTACAGGTTGTATATCTAAAACTTCAATTACTAGAGGTAGAGGTAATGATTGCGTGGTGAGATAATATTGACCAGGTTGTGCAGGAGCGATTAGTTTAAAGGTAGCTTTATTCCCATTTACTACATATGAAATATTTCTATTGCTCCATGTACCGACTACAGAATTTTTATTTGTTGTAACAAAAGAAATGGTGAGTGGTGTACCAGAAGCGACATGAACAATTTGAATTATTTTATTATCTGTATCATTAGTGATATATGAATTAATTGTTGTTGTTCCATTAGATATGTTAAATAAACCAACTTTTGTAGAAGTACTTGAAACAAGAACTGGTTTTCGGCCGAGAGATACGAAGTCTTGAACTCTTGAAACGCCTACTGCTGCAAGATATTCTGTTAGTCCTGTTGATTTAGCCAAAATACTTGAAATTTCCTCTGGAAGCGGTGCAAAGACAAATGCAGAAATTGGTGTGACAAGAGAGAAAGAATTTGTTGAAGTTCCACCAAAAGTTGGTAATTCTGGAAGTTTAAGTGCTTCAGGAACATTTACAGGAATTTCAATTGTGTTTATTGGTGTAAGAACTTTTGGCTTTGGATTTAATAAATCACTAATAGCCTTACCAATTTGGTCGACAAGTGAAGTTGAGGTGTCAGTGTCACCACCAACACCAACTAAGGAAACTCTTCTACTGCGTGATGATACCGTTACGCCAGTTGAAGCAGAAAGATCTCCGGCAGTAGCTGTAATAGTTGTTGCACCAGAAGCCTGGGCAGTAAACAGACCATTGCTATCAACTGCACCGACAGAAGCTTTTGAACTTGTCCAAGTCACTGTAGTATTATACGCCGCACCATATTGGTCTAATGTTGTTGCAACGAATGCTATGGTTGACCCAAGTCCAACAGTTGAAGACCGTGGTGAAATAGTAATTGAATTTAATCTCGCAGGAATTCTCGTTACAGTAACGATAGTTGAAGTTGAAATATTTCCAGCTGTCGCTGTAACTGTTGTTGTACCTATTGCTACAGCGGTGAACAATCCAGTTGAAGAATTTATTGTACCAACTGATATTCTAGAGCTAGTCCATGTTGTAGTTGTAGCAAACAAATTACTATATTGATCAAGTGGCATCGAATAGAATGTCGTTGTTGCTCCAACATAAACATTAGGAGCCAAAGGTAGAATACTTATTGACGTAAGAGTTTCGGGAGCTGTAAATGTCCAGTTTGTATTTCCTCCACCATCTATACATTTTGTACATAAAAATGGAGTTGAGCTTAAGTTCGTCGAACTAGCGACATTAAGGTGTGATAATGAAACAGTTCCTGAACCAGTATATTTGATATTGAAAGTGGGGTTACCAATACCTATAGCAGGAATCTCATATAATTTAAGATTGTCTACAATATAAACTTCATTATTTCCGGGATTATTACCAGTCAAACCAAATTGAAATGTGGCTGCATCTGACGGAACGGTAAAATCTACTGATAGAGGTGTCCATGTATTTGTTTGTGTTACTAGAGAACTATGATAATTGGGATTTCTATTACCACTAGTTGTAACCCATAGTCCTGCTTTGTTAGCAACAGAAGAATATACATCTCCCGTCAATCTTAAAGTTTTGCCTATATATTGACGTATGTGTGAAGAGTCCCATCCCCATGAACCCGCCCATTGACCCCAGCTAGCTGCTCCGACTCCAGATGCTGCTGTTGTTACTTTAAAGCTATAGTCGCCACTAGTTTTTAAATTACTTTCTCTACTTACAACCACAGGGAAAGCCCCCCCTCCCCAAGCTAACCTCCACTGGTTCGCTGTTTCGGTTCCATCTGATGAAGGATTTGTAAATGATGTTCCACCAGTCCAATTTTCAAAATCAGGATTATTCGCACTAATATCAATTGGAATTAATTGACCCCCAGATTTATTCAAAGTCAAAAGATTACCAGAGGTTCCATTTAATATAAGATTATTAGTGATTGTAGTTGTAGCAGTTGAATCAAACAGGAGTGTAGATGTTGCAGAAGTATTTTTTGTCAAATTATAGAAAGTATTGGTACCAAAAATACTTTGTGTTGAAGTGCCTATAAGATTAATTGTGCCTCCAATACCACTTGTAAGTGTTCCTCCTGAATTTATCCAATTACCTGCAACATTTAATGTATGACCTGCCAAATCCAAAGTTCCACCAGTTGCAAGTGTAAGATTTTTTACATAAGAATCTTTTATAAGAGTAGTTGAAGTACTTATTGTTGCATCTGTACTTCCATCTGTACTATTGTTGCCTAAATAATTTATTGTGACTCCACTTGGTGCACTAACTTGTTCCCACCAATGTGCTCCCAGAACATTCATAATTCCACTATTACCAGTGAGAGTTCCACCGGTATTATAATACGCCCCAGCAACTGTAAGTGTGTGATTCCCAATATCTAAAGTTCCACCACCAGTTAAGGTGAGATTGTTAACGCTTTGGTCTCTATCAAGAGTAATTGATGTGTCAATTGTTGCATCACTACTTATATCTGAAGGATATGGAATTTGGGATATATAATTTATTGCTCCACCATTTTTGTTTAATGTTCCACCAGTATTTTTAAAATTCCACCAATGTCCAGAAATATTTAGTGTGTGTCCATTCAAATCTAAAGTTCCACCAGTTGCTAAAGTCAAATTATGAATATATGCATCCCTATAAAGAGTAGTGCTAGTACTTAAGACCAAATCACTTGTGACTTCAGTACTATTCGCTGAATAAGTAACAGTAATACTACTTGCTCCAATATCAATAGGCAACCACCATGGTCCAGCATAATTAATTGACCCTCCACCTTTACCATCTGTAAGAGTTCCGCCATTATTTGTGTATGTGCCAGAGATAGTTAACGAGTATCCATTTAAATCCAAAGTTGCACCAGGAGCGATAGTAATATTGTGTACAGAAGAATTTTGACTAAGAGTCATGAGACTTGGGCCAGCACCGTAAGGAGCAGCAGGTGGAGTAAAGTCAGAAGTCCATCTTGCTATACCTTTTGTAATTCTAACTTCATCTATATAACCACCATAATTTTGATCGAAACCTGCTCCAACAAGCAAACCTTCTGTTGTACTATAAATCGTTGGCGTAAAAGCAGTGCCACCAATGTTAATTAAAATTCCGTTAACAAAGAAATACATTTTTCCTCCAGTTCTTGTAACTGCAACGTGGTACCATGTATCAATATTAAATGCATACGCAGTTCTGAGTTCAGAATATGCGTGACTATCATAGCCGTCTGTTGAATATGAAAATGAAATATATGAGACATCCCAAGAAGCATGGAAGGCCCAAGAAAAATTACCAGATGTTATACCACTTTGAGCTACTATTTGATAACCATCATATCGTTCTGGTTTTATCATAGCTTCTACGGTAAAGTCTCCGGAACCAAAATCAAAATCGCTGGAATTAGGTATTTCTAATGATCCAGCATTGGATCCTTCTGGTGGAAAATAACCTGAGCCACTACCAAGTGCAAAAGTATCTGTTGTTGTGGTAGCACCACCTGCTGGTGTAACCGCATGATTGTAACCAGAACTATCAGAAAAATCGGTATCCATATGCAATAATAATTTTGTATTATTATCAATGCTCGATCCTATCGTTACATTACTATTTATATCTGTATTATTTGGTAAATAATTTACTGTAAGTCCATCTAGTCCTGAATTCATAATATCCCACCAATGACCAAGGAAATTTATTGTTCCTCCATTAATTGTGAGTGTGCCTCCGGTATTTATATAAGTACCATAAAAATTTAAAGCAAATCCATTCAAGTCAATAGTTCCACCACTTGCAAGTGTAAGGTTATCTATATATGCATCTCTATATAATTTGATATCTGTGTTTATTATTGCACTACGACTTCCTTCATCGGAGTTTGATAAATGATTTAAAATGATACCGCTCGAGCCAACATCAACAGGCAACCACCATGGTCCTGAATAATTAATCGTTCCACCTCCAACACTGTCTGTAAGAGTTCCACCATTGTTTGTATAATTACCAGTAAGATTTAATGTTTTGCCTTTTAAATCTAATGATGCTCCACTTGCGATAGTAAGATTTCTTATATATGAATTAGTTGAGAGTTCCATTCCAAAATATGTCGGAATAGTAACATCTGTATTATTATTTGTAGAAAGGTCTGGTAAAAGTATAATTTTTCCCCCTCCAACACTATCTGTAAGAGTTCCGCTTCCACTAACATTGTGTGTTCCACAATAATCACCACCCCAGTACCAACAATATTCAGGATTGTCTGGGTAATTTGATATATCTGCTGATGCGGTAGGAAGACTGTATGTGCCGCTTACATATAATTTGTAACCATTGAGATTTAGTGTTCCACCTACGACTGTTTGATTACCGTATATGTCAAACGTTGGACCTGCAATTGTAAGACTATGGACATAAGAATCTCGAGAAAGAGTTACATTAGTGCCAGCAGCTATTGTTGCATCACTACTTATATCTGTACTCGTGGAAATAAATTGTATCGTTCCATCATTGTTAGGAAAATCCCACCAGTGTCCAGATGCAAGTTGTATTGTCCCACCCCCTGGATTTAGAGTTCCACTTCCGCTAACATTGTGTGTTCCACAATAATCAGGCCCACCCCAGTACCAACAATATTCAGGATTGTCTGGATAATTTGATATATCAGCTGATGTTGTAATAAGAGTATAAGTGCCGCTTACATATAATTTGTAACCATTGAGATTTAGTGTTCCACCTACGACTGTTTGATTACCGTATATGTCAAACGTTGGACCTGCAATTGAAATATTATTTACACTTTGATCTTGTGTAAGATTAACTGTGGTTCCAGCAGCTACCGTCAAATCACCACCTGTTGTTAAAAAATTAATTGAACCGCCAGCGTCATTTGTGAGTGTTCCATTATTTACAAAATTCCACCAGTGTCCAGCTATATTTAGTGTGTGACCTGCTAAATCCAAAGTTGCACCACTTGCAATGGTAAGATTTTGCACATATTCATCTCGGGTGAGAGTAACTGTACCTGCAGAAATAGTTCCGTCACTTGATATATCTGTGCTTGTGGAATTATAAGAGACTGTTAGATTACTTACTCCTGTATCTAGAAAATTCCACCAGTGTTGTCCGGAAATAAAGTTGATTGTTCCACCATTACTTATAATTGTACCGTTAGGAACAAACCAACTAGCTACATTTAATGTATGCCCTGCTAGATTTAATGTGGCGCCATTTGCAATTGTAAGATTTTGTACATATTCATCTCGAGTAAGAGTGACTGTGCCACCACTTATTGCTCCGTCACTTGATATATCTGTGCTTGTGGAATTATAAGAGACTGTTAGATTACTTACTCCTGTATCTAGAAAATTCCACCAGTGTTGTCCGGAAATAAAGTTGATTGTTCCACCGTTACTTACAAGTGTACCTCCATTATTGGCAAAATTTCCAGATACATTTAATGTATGGCCTGCTAGATTTAATGTTCCATCAGCATTTATTATTATATTATTTGAAGTAACATCATGAGACAAAGTGTATGTGCCTGAAGTACCAGCTAAAGTATGGGTAATGCTAAATGTTCCACTTGATGTAAAAGTGTGAACTGTATAGGCACCATCGGTTGTGATGGTTCCCCCTATTCCAACAATACTTGGATCAGTTAAATATCTAATAATCACAATACCAGAACCACCAGCACCACCTTGTCCAGAATAACCAGCGTAAGCAAATTGTCCGGAACCTCCTCCTCCACCACCAGTATTTGGAGTACCTGCTGTACCATTTCCAGTACCGGCTCCACTAGGATCAGCAGAACCACCAGCACCAGCGCCACAACCACCAGCACCGGGACCATTTCCTGGAACTCCTCCGTCAGTCCATTGAGAACCTCCCCCTCCACCAGCAAAACAAGAATTCATTATTGATAAACCAGATCCTCCGCTAGGAGCACTATTTGCTTCTGTTCCCCAACCTTCATCAATAGGGCATACGCCATCCCCACCAGCACCTCCCGCACCACCTCCACCACCAGCATTTCTAAAATCGTTTGGACATTCACCTTTTCCCATACCTCCTGCACTTGCATAACCTGTAGCTGTTCCAAAATCATTCGTTACTGGTTGTGAACCAGGACCACCAGGATTATCTCCTGTTCCCGCTCCTCCACCACCTGAACCTCCAGTTGCTCCATAACCACGGGAAGCATAAGCACCTCCTCCACCTCCTCCAAGAGCTGTTTCTGTTTTTCGACCAGCTGAGAAAGATGAATTCTGACCATTTAATCCAGCAGAACCATCCATTACTGTTGGTGCTCCATCTCCAACTACAACATCATAACTTCCATCAGTAAGTGAAGCGCTAGGAATATCTATGACTCCACCTCCACCTCCACCTCCAGAATGTCTTCCTCCACCGGCACCTCCACCTGCAACAACTAAAATTTCTTCTGAAGAAACCAGGGTTGGATTAAATTTTAAATTATAAAATTCTGAACTCCCTGGAGTAATGTCTGTACCATCACCAAGAAAAGTTACTGTGCCTGAATTATTATTAAATGTTCCAGAGTTTGACCAAATACCTGTAACATTCATATTGCCGGCTGGGGCAGTAAGCTCTCCTGTAATATTTATATTATTAAATGTATTTACACTTGAACCACTAATAGTTGTATTTCCAATAAATTTAATTGTTCCACCATTTGCAGTAAATGTTCCATTATTTACAAAATCGCCTCCAACACTTAATGTGTGGCCATTCAAATCTAAAGTTGCACCAGAATTAATTGTGATATTACCAACTAAAGTATTTTCTGTGAGTGTAATGTTTTGATTTTCACCAGCATTATAAGGGGCAGTTGGCAGAGAAGAACTAAAATCTGAAGTCCAACGAGCGATTCCTTTTGAGATGCGGAGTTCATCAATATATCCGTTAAAAAAAGCTCCTTCGCCAGTTGTTTCAGCACCAACAGAAAAACCACTCCCAACGTCCGTTGGACTTGAATTGTTTGACTCACCTATTCTGTCACCATTTACAAAAAGAGAAAAAACATTTCCTGAACGTGTAACAGCGATGTGATACCAGGTGTTTGTAATCATACCATGTGGGCCACTTACAACTTGTATATCATCGTTTTGAAAAATTAAATTATTTTGGCCAATAACAAAATCATAACCTGCATATGAACCAGGATAACCAAAACCGGCCACTACAAAATGATTGTACCAAGTGCCCGGCCAATCATCTGCTGTAGGCATAGAATTTAAATATACCCAAGCATCAATAGTAAAATCACCACTTCCAAAATTAAAATCTTCACTGGCAGGAGCAGTTAAATAATCTGTTGAACCATTAAATAATCCACTTCCTGTTCCAAACTTTTTTTGTTCGGTAGATATTTGTACACTTCCAACGGTAGTTATTGTATGCGCACTTGCCGAACTATCTGTAAAATCACTGCCCATATGTAACATTAATTTTGTATCGTTGTCTATTCCACCTGTACTACCTATTATTGCATCTATATTTATTAAAGGAATCCCTGCTGTTCCACCTGTACCTGTATAAGTAAAAGATGGAGTTGTAGATGTTCCGACATCATAAGAATAATTTCCTGCATAACCATTTACAGAATCATTTTCTACTACAACTTTATATCCATCAGCACCATCTGTTGGATTCCAGTTTAATGTTAAGTCGTATGGCGTTGCACTTGTAGCAATTGATGTAACTTGAACAGTGGCATCACCATTTCCACCCGATAAAGGAAATGTACCAATAGTATAATTGGTTCCACCATTTAACAATTCTAATGCTGTGATTCCATTATTACTATCTGAAACAGAATCTATTTGAAAAACAGCTCCGGAACCTTGATCACCGTTGCAAGCTGCACTACCCGTAGAATATCCGCTTCCACGTGAGATCCAAGACCAACCTGTGATTGCACCAACACTTATATTATCAATGTCAATTGATAAACCAGTACCTGTTCCTGTAATTGCCGTTGTTGTTGCTACGTCAACAATATAACCAGAACCTAAATATTCCGATATAGCTTCCACCCCTGTCACAACACCAGTTTCTGGAGCATCAACTGCTGTAACGATAGCTTCAGCTCCCGTTCCACCATCTTGATTTATTGAGACAATATCTCCAACCGCATAACTCGAACCACCAGAATCAGGAATAACACGTATTGCAGATGTTGTTGCGATTGCACCAGGAACACCATCAACACTGTCCAGTCTTATTTGGGCGTCTCCTCCAACTAATGTAACAATAGTTCCTGAAGCATAACCAGTTCCTCGAGTATCACTTGAAATTTGACCCCTAGTAATTGATCCTAATACACCACCCACTTGATCCACTTTTACAGTTGCTGAGGTATTTGTACCATCTATAATATTTAAAATATCATTTTGACTGTAGCCAGAGCCTGCGGCAACCGGTATAGAATTTATTGTACCAACAGCGCTAGGCTCAGCATAAGTGATGCTGTCATAATTGGTTGTATAAACTTTTCCATATTCAGTATTTTTGTATGCATAAACGCGAAAAGAAAAAGTACTTGTACCAGTGGAAGCAAATGTTGTACCTGTTGTAGTCGCTGCTGTAATAACTCCGTCAAGATTTGAAGGACCGGCTGGTGGAGTAAAAACTGTTGCAAACATATGCCCGCTAAAAATTTTCTTCCAGGTAGTTTTTGGGACAACAACGACTGATGTTGCGACAACAAGTAAAAGAATGATTGATAGGTTAAATAATGGAGATTTGAACCATATTTTAAGCTTTGTATCAATGATTTTTCTAGAGATATTATATAGGTTTATTCTGATGTTTTTTAGATTCATCTTTTTAGTTATAATACAAAAAAAATAGCTTGATTGCAAGTTATTTTCTGATATAATTGTAGCATGAATCCCGTTAGAGATACAGAAGTTATGTTTTACACCTATATTTTAAAAAGTGAGAAAAACGGTATAATGTACACAGGGTATACAAATGATTTACGGAAACGTTTAAGACAACATAACCAAGGTAAATCATATTATACAAAGCGGGATAAACCATATTTATTAGTTTATTATGAGGCATGTCTAAATGAAGACGATGCTCGGTCGAGAGAATTATTTTTAAAATCAGGGATGGGGAAGCGATATGTCAAAAATAGACTTAAACGTTTCCTATCTCTAACGGGATGAATACACAAATAGTAAACAATGCGATGTTCTCATATATTAGCACTAATCCTTGGGTGATTATTTTATTAGTTTGGTCACTTGTTTGGAAACTTATTGCTTTATGGAAAGCAGCAAAAAAGGGAGATTTAGTAATCTTTATAGTTTTAGGTGTTTTAAATACAGGAGGTATAGCAGAAATAGCTTACTTGGTTTATCTATATATTAGGGGGAGAAAAAATAAAGAAGTTATAAAATAAATTTTTAAAAAATCAGCGCCGCGGTAATCCGCGGCGCTGATTTTAATTTGATGCGGAAGAGGTGAGATTTGAACTCACGGGACCCTTGCGAGCCCTCCGGTTTTCAAGACCGGTGCATTAAACCACTCTGCCACTCTTCCAATAACTTTGATAATTTACCTTAATTTTCATCAATTCGCAAGTAAAACTGCGGTTAATTGATTTTTCAATTGTTAATATATATTTAAATAATTAAACCAACCCCATCAATCTCCACCATGGTGGAGATTGAGAAGTAATCAAAAATTATTTTCTTTTTCAATATATGGCCTCGATAATTTAAAAGTTTTTAACTTATTTTGTAAACCGATTGATTTTACATACTCAGTGAAATCTTTTGGCAAAGGTGAAGGACCTACCCATACGCTTTTTTGTATCATGATATAACCAAACCTCTTTAAATGTCTGCGGAACCAATCTCTCTCCCTTCTTTTTTCACTTGGTATATCATACATAACTATCATATTTTTGGGCAAATCTACTCCGAAACTAGATAAAAATGAATTATAATAAATACTGCTTTTCTTATTGCAATTTATATTTTTCGAATTATGTTTTGAAATAAACTCTGGTACGCCAAATAAATTTACTTTGACTCCTTTATAATTTAATTTTTTTGATTTCATATGTAATATATTATACACTAATTCCCAATCTCCACCATGGTGGAGATTGGGATATACAAAATATACTTAAACTATATCCACAATTCTCAACCTTATTTCTTCCCTTCCTCCAAAAAAGCTCTTCTCCAAATTTGCAAGTAAATTTATTTTTTCTCCCCTTTCTATTTTTGCATCAAAATCAGTTGGCTTCATAAAAAATCCAATAGCAGAAATAATTTGCCCTTTATTATTCTTAAAATTAATTTTTAAGTGTTCATTTTTTTTTCCAAAAATTTTTACATCATCAATTTCAATATTATGAAATGCAAAAATTGGTTTGGGATTATCCATTCCAAACGGTGAAAGTATACTTACTTGTTTTTCTAAATTATGATTTACATCATCTATTTTTATTTCTGCATCAGCGATTAATTCCTTTTTTTCTCCAACAACAGACAATTTTTGATATGCAATTTCAAGACCGTCAGCAAGTAAATCTACTTTTTCTAAACTAATTGAAAATCCACCAGAAGCAGCATGCCCGCCATATTCTTCCAAAAGATTTCCGGCATCACGCATCATTTCCACAATATCCACACAACCATCAGAACGACAAGAACCTTTCAAAGTTTTTCCTTCTTCTCTACCCCAAAGAAATACCGGCCCATCATGTTCATCCATAAGTGAATTTGCAACAAGCCCGAGAAGTGATGGCTTCCAATCTGGATTTCCGGCAACAAGCACTTTTCTTTTTTTATCTGGATCAAATTTTTCCCAATGCTTGCGAATCTCTTTCACCATCTGGGCAACGATTATTTTTCTTTCGTCATTAATTTTATTTAAGTGAAGTGCATATTTTGTTGCATCTGTTTCTTTTTCAGCAACAAGCATGTTAAAAGCGTCTTCTGGCAAACCCATTCTTGAAGCTGCATTTATACGTGGAGAAATCATAAAGCCAATATCATCTTCTGTAATATTTTTCTGATCAACTTTTATTATCGAAAGTAAATTTTGTAATCCAATTCTTCTTGTTTTTCTTAAAACTTTCAAACCATAATGCGCTAATAATCTATTTTCCCCAACTAAAGGAACCATGTCTGAAATAGTTCCAATCGCAACCATATCTAAAAGCCATTTTTCCCAACCATTTTTTAAATCAAACTTTTTACCATGTTTTTTTATGATTGCCTGCACAAGTTTGAAGACAACACCCGCTCCGCAGAGATTTTTATCAGGATATTTACATTTTGATTGTCGAGTATTTAATATTGCAAGTGCATGGGGCAATTCCTCTTTATTATTTTTAGAAATTCTTGGTAAGTGATGATCCGTAATTATCAAATCTATTTTATGTTTTTTTATTTTTTCTGCTTCTTCCACGTCAGCAATTCCACAATCTACAGTAATAATTAAATTGACTCCATTTTTTGCAAATTCATCAATTGCTTCATCATTTAAACCAAACCCCTCAAGCACTCGGTGCGGAATATAATTTTCAAAATTTTTGAAACCAATTTTTTTAAAAAAATCATGCAAAATCACTGCGCCTGGTATTCCATCCGCATCATAATCGCTATAAATAATTACTTTTTCCTTTTTTTCTACAGCTTTAAGTATTCGTTCCACTGCAATATCCACATCTTTCATCAAAAATGGGTCATAATTGTCCTCAAAAACTGGGTTCAAAAAGATATCGGCTTCTTTTTCCGTCTTGATTCCTCTATAAAATAGAAGTTTGCGTAAAATTTCTGGGTATTTTGCCAATTCTTTACTGACTTTTTCTGGTATCTCATTTCTAACTGAATAATTTTTCATAATCTGATTATAACAAATTAATTGATTACTGTGTCATTCCCGCGCAGGTTGAAATTTGGGTTGGGACCCAAATGAAAGACCTTTTCAGAATTTTTGTGAGTAAAACGAAACAAAAAGTCAAAAAGGTGTACTGCGCCTGTAAGGCGGGAATCCAGAATTAATTTAATTCAACATGGATTCCCGCCTGCGCGGGAATGACAATACAAAAGGCGGGTTTCACCTGCCTGCGCAGGCAGGCTTCGTGAAACCCGCCTTTTAATTTATTTTAACCCTTTATCTGTTTTATCAACTCAGTAAAATTTTTTACCTTTAAACTTTCTCTCCCAACAAGTAGTCCGTCTACATTTCCTTTTTCAAATATTTCTTTTGCATTATTTTTTGTTACAGAACCTCCATAAAGTATTTTAATTTTATCAACTTCTTTTGGACCACAAATATCACTAACCAATCTTTTTATAAAAATACTTATTTCATGAAGTTGGTCAGGTTTTATAGCTTCACTTTCTGTCCTTCCAACTGCCCAAACAGGTTCATAAGCAATTATTAAATTTTTAATATATTTTTTAGGTAATTTTGTAATTGCATCTTCAATTTGCTTTTTAATTTCATGATAATGATCGCCATGTTCATTTCTTTCTTTTTCACCAACACACAAAATAACTTTGAAACCTTCTTTTAGGGCTCCAATCATTTTTTCTTTTACAATCTGGTCAGTATCAAGCAATTCTCTTCTTTCGGAGTGTCCAATCAAAACATATTCCACTCCAGCCTTTTTTAGCAATTTAATACCAACTTCGCCTGTGTGTGATAC
>Ga0209083_1003396_pt1 | contig 13395 bp, 6 predicted proteins | sample AM7aDNAmetaG_FD_184132 | JGI IMG/M metagenome (GOLD analysis project Ga0209083, IMG submission 184132) | Freshwater microbial communities from Finland to study Microbial Dark Matter (Phase II) - AM7a DNA metaG (SPAdes) (version 3) | ecosystem: Environmental > Aquatic > Freshwater > Lake ...
CGATGAACACGCCTGGCTTGGGCTGGGTGACCTTGACCGGCGCCAAGGTGTCAAACACACAAACTCGATTGAGAACCGCTTGCTTTGGTTTGGCGGCGTTGGTTTGAACGGCGCAGGACTGCCAACCTTGGTCGTCGAAGCCGGGCTGATCCCAAGCCAAATTGCGGCGCGCGTCGTAAGCTTCACCATCATACATATCAGCGGAAATAACCGGGCCGCCCTGATAACCGAGGCATTGCGCACTAGTGCCAATGTTCGTGCGGCTGCCATCAGCAAACCAAACCGTGAGGTCGCAGAGAAGGCTGTTCTGGTTTCTACTTTTAGTATTATTACGAGGATTTCCGATGTCCCCAAACATCGCGCCGAAGATGTTTTTCCCCGGCTGGAGCAGCTTGGTCACATCAAAAGTATAGATCGCCACCCCAAAATACGTGCTGGATCGCAACGGAAATACATCCCCCGGCATCCGTCCATTAACCCGGAACACGAAAAACGACAGCGGAAAATGCTGTGCCGCGACGTAGGCACGCGCCTTCACAATTCGTTTGCCTAACGGCAACTCGAAACGCTGTCGGATGAGATTGAACTGGTTGGTGGCAGCGGCTGGCGGTCCGCCGACCCAAACCGCATCCCAGTCGCTTTTCGGATCAAGGATGCCGGTCTCGAATCTAGCCGGCTTGCTCCAGGGACTTTCGTGGCCGGCCTGATCCCACGTTTTCACCCGCCATGAGTAGGCGGTCTTGCCGGTCAGCGATTTGCCTTCATAGACGATGCCGTTTTGGGCGGTGGACTCAACTTTTCCGGAGTCCCACATAACCGCATCCAGGTTGCCAAGCGTTACTAACACACGATAAGCGGTCTCACAGACCGTTACCCTTGGGAGTTGCCAACTGAAGTGGGGCTGCGCCACCCCAAGACCAAGCGGATCGTCTAAATACTCGCACCGCAGCCCCAGGGGACCGGGTCCGGCTTGCGCTGCGCTCGCAGCCCGCAACTTTTCCGGAGAAATAGTTTGAACCGGTTGGCTCGGTTTGCTGGGCGGATTCAAGGGCAAATCCAGCCACGCCAGACCGACATCGCGGTTCATGTGACTAGTGCTGTCGCCGCCGGGTGCGTCATAGAAAATCGCGAGCCGGTTGCCAACCTTGACCACCGACGGGAGGCCGATGCAGTTATGGCTCCAGCGGCAATTCGTTCCGTCCAGCACCACGGCTTTGTCGTTGGAATTCCAATGGTTCAAATCTTTCGTCCAATAAACCCAAACGGCGTCGGTGCAATGATGGATGTGGTTGCAGAACAGAAACCATGTTTGGTTGGCCGGTTCAAAATAGAGGCTGGAATTTTCACAAGTTTCGTCCCAGGGCAACATCGGCTGTGGATCAAAACTCCACTGACCTTCAAGGTCTTTGGTGCGGGCGATGGTGATATTGCCGAAAGGTCCCCGATTATTTTTGGCGGAATAACCGCCCCCGCAGACGAACATCAAGTATTCATCTCCGGATTTGACAATCATTCCCGGACTGGCGACCACGGCGGAAGCAGCGCCATAATTGGCGGCAGGAATAGCGCTAGGACGAAACGGAATAACTGCCGGCTCCTTCACCCACGGTCCATTGGGAGAATCACTACTAGCCTTCATGGTTAAATAAGGGGTTGCCGGAATTCGATCCGGCGCGGGGGTGGCTTTGGGTGTTCCCAAATAAAACATATGCCATTTGGTCCCGTCGAAAAACGTCGTGCCATACGAAGCCGAGGCGGAATCGTCCTCGTTGGTTTTCCCCAGGGCAAGCACCGGCCCAAACTTGGTCCAGTTAGTAAGGTCACGACTGGTGGCGAGACAGGCCAGCCAGCCGTTGGTTCCCGCACCGTCATAGTGCATAAAGTAGGTGCCGCCGCTTTCCCAAACCCAGATGTCGCGGGCACCAAGATAATCGCAGCGGCCTGGCCCGTCGCCATGTCGCAGCACCACGCCGGCATCCTGCGCTTCCAGACGATATTTGGCCGAGGGCCGGCCATCCGCATAGCTAACTGGGTTGGCCGCTGGAATAATATTTGCGGCCGGCAAACTGTTCAAAGCCAGCACCACGAAACCAAGAAGGAATGTTTGCCAGGTCCGAAACCAACGGCCAACGACATGGCGGGTTGATGGTTGCCGGTTGAGAATGGCTAGAAAATGTTCGCGGGTTGTCATGAAACTAATTTTGTTTTATGCAGTGTCATTTCAGTTCGTCAGCGAGCGGAATAGTCGCTTGGTCAATATTTTATTGAGCATGCTTGTTTTTATCGTTCGCGCTTTCCGCGGCTGTCTGCGTTTCCGGCCCCACGCCGGGATGAATTACGATGACTGCGTTGGCCACCGGTCCCTGCCGGACGCACAACGCTCGCGTGTTCGCCTGATGCGAACCAATCACGAGCGGCCCGTCCGCCGGGCCGATGGCAATTTCATCGCTCTGGCCGCTTGGGAATTCCAAGCGGATCCGGGACACCAAGCCCGCACCCGACGGGATGGACGTCACCTTGGGCAGGTCTTTGGCATCGGCGTAGGGTAATAGCACAGTGCAGAGCGTCAGGGGCAATTTACCTTGGTTAATCAGTGCCGCCACCGACGCTTTTTGGGCCGTCGCTAGTCCGGTGGGAATCATCCCGGTCCGCATTTTCAACTGGGCCGTGTCCACTGGTTGCACCCGGATATTCATCCCGGCAGGAAATGCCGTGTGCGCGGCATTCCCCTCCGCCTGCACCGGGCCGATGGGAAAATGAAAGAGCCGCGTCACCTGATGACTTCCCTGGCCTAAGATATGATCCACCACCACCCAATAGCCCGGTTTGACAAACAGCACGCTGCGTTGATGCGCGAGGCCATCCGCTTCCACCCGGCCACAGGCAAAGTCGGCCTGCTGATCCGTATGCCAGGCCAGCAGTTTCGGATCGGCGCGCAACTGTTCCTGATCATCAATCATCACCACGTTATGCGCGGCACTCTTGCGCAGTTCGAGTGACAACGGCTGGTCGTAGCTGCATTGGCCCGGATCCACGATCAAATCGCGCCCGGCAAACACACTGACCTGCAAGCGATCTTGATGATTGTGGCCGCCATGCCAGGGGGCGCAGTCGAAGAGCAGATAATTGTCACCCGATTTCCAACCGCTGCGCATGACCGCGTATTTGGAATCCGGCAACAGCACGGAAGTAAATGCCGGCGGGCTAGTCGGCAGCGCCGCGAATCGGCTGCAAACGTCCGGGCCAAACAACCACACCCAATCCACAAGACAATTGGTCCCGGCGAGATAGCGAAAATCCGGCCGCTGATACAGCAACGCGCCGCGCCCCATGCTGCCCTCGATGGTGGTCCTGCCGATGCCGGCATCGCCCACCGGTGGATAGGTGCGGTCCGGTCGGCTGATGTCTTCAAGGAAATCGAACATCTTCTCATGCCGGGCCAGCAGACCCTGAACTTCCAGTCCATTGGCCTTGCACAGCAGTGACAAATCCATGAACTCATCCATGACCCAGGTGTGATAGCCGGGCGTCAGTTCCCAATGCGCGCCGTCCGGCAAGACATCCTTTTGCATGTGCTCCACCAACAAGTTCAAACCGCGTTCGCGCCAGCCCGCCGCCTCCTTGAACTCAGGAAACATGATGCCAATCGAGGCCAATCCGGAAGCTTCGGTGACCTGCCAGTTGCCGTGATGAAACGCGGTGGAAAAGGCATTCAAATAGCGCGCCTGTTCGACCAGCGACCGAGTCATGCGGTATTTCGCTTCGGCGTCAAACTCCGGCGCATCCATGAACACTTCCATCGTTTCAAACCACGACTGGCCGCGGATGCCCGTCTCCAGCGTGCGCCAAACGGAACCGTGAAGTCCCCGCTCATTGGAAACTGTTGCGGGCACTGGATTGGACTTGATCCAGTCCTCCAGCAACTCCACAAAATCGCGGGCATAGGCGCTTCGGCCCGTGCCCCAATACGCCAGGCCCAGATCATGCCAGTAACCGAAACGGCTGAGCACATGGGTCCACTCGATCGGCCCTTGGAGCCACTGGGGATCGTGGGCGAGTTGCTTTTGGACGCCGAGAAAGTCGAACTGGCGGGCAATTACCTGGTCGGCGGCATTGGTGTAGCGCGCCAGACCACCGAATTGGATGTCGTAAATTTGCTGAAACGACGGACGATCCCGCCGTGACCAGAGCCAGCGCGGCGTGCTGCGCGTGGCCAGATGGTTAGCCCAAGCGGCTTTGGCAGCGGGCCAGTCGCCAGCTTCAACGGCCTTGCGGATCAGCGCGAGTTCCGGTCGGGTGAGATCCAGCAGGTTGAAAAACCCGGCCTCATCGGCGATGGCAAACGCGTTTGCCGGCGGCTGCGGGGCAGCCGCCACGCCAAACGCAATGTAGACAATCAAGAACAGCACCATTTTCATTTGGCTAAACATTTTCATTTTCTTGATTTGTCGGGACACCCTTCACCCCGCCTCGCACTTAATTGTTTGGTCTATTCCTTATGGGCTCGTGATGGAGACGGTGGCGCTTTTGGCTCAGTGGTCATTTTGAAATTGTCAGTGCGAAAAGGCGTCACCGGCAGGCCATCGCTCGAATAAAGATTGCATACGGGATTGTCCGCCCACGCATAGCGGACCGCGATGGGGGCCGCCACCTCCGAACTGCATACCTCAACTTCGTTCGTTCCAACCATGGTTCCCTTAGCCAAATGCCACACCCTGTCCGCACCGCAGAGGGCAAAGCCCAGGGCTTCGGGGACTCCGAAAGGTCGGAGGCCGCTGCCAAAACAATCGAAGGCGACCAATGCCTTGTTGCTGGCAATCGTGAGACCCTTAAACTCGGGACTATGATACGGTAGATTCATGCCATAGTCCTTGACCAGCGGCCAACGCACCAACCGCGCGGCCACGTCGTGCTTGTTTTTCGGATGAATGTCGCTGCCTTCGCCCAGATCAATGGTGACCGCCTGGCCCGTGTTCGGTAATCGCATCGCTTTGGTCTGCGCCTCGCGAAGTTCCGCCCAGTAGCTGTCGCCCGCTGGGAGGTGATACGCCGTTTGATAGTTCGCCAGTTGCACCCAGTAGAATGGGAAGTCTCCCTGGCCCCACTCCTTGCGCCACTGCTCGATCAAGAAAGGAAACAAGCTGGCATATTGGTAAGCTCCTACCGCGTTGCTCTCGCCCTGATACCAGATAACCCCCTTGATGCCGAAGCCAATCGTCGGATGCAGGACGCCGGCGAAAACATTGCCGGCAAAATACTGGCCGGTGAGCCATTGGGTCGGCGGGCGCGGCGGCGTTTTCCCTTCCGCCTTTGCCTTTTCGCTGGCAGATTTCCACTCTGCCATCGCCTTCGCAAAAGCCGCCTGACCTTTCTCAGACTTGAGTTCCGCTTCGCGTTTCAAGGTTGCGTCCATGAGCGCCTTGAAACGAGGGTCCGATTGCAGGGCCGAGCGACGCACCCAAGCTTCCGCTTGCGAGGCACCCCATGAATTGTTAATCAGCCCCACGGGCACTTTGAGAACTTCGCCGAGGTAACGCCCGAAGAGAAAGCCCACCGCGCTGAACCCACGAACCGTTTCCGGCGTTGATGCCTGCCACTGGCCCTTGAAGTCGTTCTGCAACTCTTGGGTGCCAAGCTTAGGGACCGTAATTAGCCGGAGGTTCGGAAGTTCCGCCTCGGCGGTTTCCAGATCGCCATTCCGTTCAAAGGCCAGTTGTAACTGCATATTAGACTGGCCGGAGCACATCCACACTTCGCCTATGAGCACGTCCCGGATCTCGCGCCGGGTGGAACCGGACACGGTAAGCGTCTGGGGCGTGGCGTTGGCGGGCAGCGGTGCGAGCTTCACCGTCCATTTGCCGTCGGCCCCGGCCGTCGTGGAATAGTTTTGCCCGGCGAAGGTCACGGCAATCTTCGTGCCGGGCGTGTCCCAGCCCCAGATGGGATCGGACTGTTTTTGCTGCAGCACCATATGGTCACCGATGATGGCGGGAATGATCAATTCCGCCCGCAAGGCAGAGGTCAGCAGCCAGGAAAGCGCTAGGAGTGAGGGGAGTTTTTTCATGATAACTGCGGCAGCGGTTTATCGATTTGTGTCGGTGCGAAATGGCGTCGCCGGCAGCCCTTCCTGGTTGAATAAGTTCACCTCCGGCGTCTTCGCCCAGCCGTAGCGAACCGCGACCGGTTTCGCCACGGACGGAGCGGAAACGAGGACTCTGCTTCCCTCAATGACGGCAGTGGCGGGAGCAAAGATTCCATCCGAGCCGGCGATGGTGAAACCTTTCAGATCGCCCCCGCGGGCCACCAAGCCACCGCCTTGGTGTGTGAAGTTTAATTCCGCCTGACTGTCGCGAATGTTCATGGCGGCGAATACCGGCCCGGAGTATTCAACCTTCTCACCGTAAGCCACGGCGCGAGCCGCCAACGCCAACCGCGCACCGACCGGTTCTTTTTGCGTCGGATGAATGTTCATCGCTTCGCCCACATCCGTTGTCACCACCATCGCGGTATTCGTCACGCGCTGCCACGACAACAACTGAGCCTCGCGAATTTCTGGGGTCATTTCGTGATACGGCGCAACCTGGACAAAGAGGAAAGGGAATTCACCCTGCCCCCAGGCCATGCGCCAACTGTGAATCATGGCCGGAAACAGCTTTTGATACTCGGCGGCGCGACCGGAATTGGACTCGCCCTGATACCAGATCACGCCCGCCAGCGCATAAGATTCCAGCGGTGCAATCATCGCGTTGTAGAGACACGCCGGCCGATTATTATGATGCGCGGGATTTGCCTTCTGGGGTTCGCGCGGCACTGTCGTGCCGGCGGCTTTCGCTCTCTTCACGGCATCCGGGTATTTTGTTACTGCCAGTTTGTATTCCGCGTCAGCCTTCGCCGGATCATAAGTCCGCACACTCTCGGCGTAGCGGGCGAGCACATCCGCTAAATCGGGATCGGCTTTCAACGTGCTCATCGGCGTCCACGCCTGCGCCGGCGTTCCGCCAACCGAGGCGTCAATCAATCCGACCGGCACTTTCAAAGCGTGCCGCAAATCGCGTCCGAAGAAATAAGCCACGGCGGAAAATTGGGAAACCGCAGTCGGCGTGCTGGTTTTCCATGCCCCGGTCACGTTGGTTTTCGGTTCGTCCGTCGCTTCATGTGGCACGGAGAACATTCGCAACTGAGGATCGTTCGCTGCCGCAATGGCCTCGGCGGCATTCGTTGCACGTGACAACGGAAAACTCATGTTCGATTGGCCGCTGGACAACCAGACTTCACCCACCAAGACGTTCGTGAACGTGATCGTGTTGTCACCAACAAAGGTGAATACAAATGGCCCGCCCGGCTTCAGCGGCTCGAGTGCAATCCGCCACCGGCCATCCTTCGCAATGGTGGAAACTTCCTGACCTTGAAATTTCACCGTCACTTTCTCGCCGTTGCGGGCGATGCCCCAGACCGGAACGCGAACTCCTTGCTGCAATATGGCACCCTCGCCAAAAAGACCATTCGGCTTTACTTCGGCTCGCGCGGAAGTGATCAGCGCGACGAGCAGAGTTGCGCCACATATTTTAATGCCATAGTTAAATGGTGTATTCATAGTTTGGAGGTGAGCGGAGATCTTGCGTCAAAATATTCAATCAAAGAATAGGCACGCTGGTTGATTCTTTTCATGCTTTCCAGCAACGGCTCGTAGGGCTCAAAACGATTGTTGAACAGGCCTTTGTTCGAGTCCCGATTCGAAGGGTCGGTTTTTGCGTCAGCGGGATCATTATCTATGTATTTGAACCAATGCCAGCCGACACAGACTTTGGACTCCAGCAGGCCGAGCGTAAAATTTTCATAAAACTCGCCGCGCTCGCGCTGGGTTTTCACGAGCCAGCCGGCACCACCGGTGTTGCCCATGCCACTGTCCACGCCTTTGGCATACCATTCGGTGATGAGAATCGGTTTGTGTGATTCGCGTTCCCACATCGCCAGCCGGGCCGCATCCGGCGTCCAGGCGTTGTAATAATTCACGGAAACCACATCCACAAACGGCCCCGCCGCCCGAAGAATTTCCGGCTCGCCCAATCCCCGGCCATAAAAGCGGCTACCCAGGTAAAGATGGTTCGGATCATATTTCTTGATCGCCGCCGCAACGATCCGGAAATAGCGGTCCACGACCAATTCCAGAAAATCGCGGTCATCCAGAACCGTGATCTCTTTGACGCCTGCGTTCGTGCCGTGGCGGGTCTGCAGCCACGCCATTGCCGCCCGCTGGCCGGCGTCGTTTTTGGGTAGCGCCAGGTAATTGGTTAGCGCACCACTGTGGAACGGAAGTTCGTTGTCCGAAAAATGACCCAGCAAGTGTGGATCATTCTTGTCGGCGGCCAGTTGCTTGGCGTATTCATCGCAAAATGTTTCAAAACCTTGATCAAAGACAAAAATACAGTCGTTCGGGTAGCCCGTGTGCCCTGGTTGAGAAAAAGTGCCGCCGCGCTTGCGGCCATAGCCCGCCATGAAATTCCAGATGCGTGTGTAGTTCAAGGGTTGAGGCGCGGCGGCCATCGCGGAAGTTTCCGACCACGCGCCGAGACCGTTGAAACCGAGGTCGTGAAGCTCACTGGTGGTTTGGGCCGCCCAGTTCGTCAGGCTGCCAAACTTGGACTTGAAGGCCGCTTGCGTTCCCGGCGTTCGCAGCGGCGCGACGCCCGCGACGCCTTTGTTTAAAAATAGCCCGCCCTCGGGATCCACCAGCCACCAGCGGCTTCCGAGCTTGGTTGCGTAAAAGAATCCTGTGGCTTTGACTCTTTGCGTGGCTTGGCCGCCAAAACTCGTGAAAAGTAAATCCACTTTTTCAGAAGCGGCACCGGGTAAATCAGCCACGGTGCGCGTCGGGAACGAATGCCAGGGATGACCGGGCTTGGCGGCCGCCTCGACGGTGCGCGACGACGATTGCGCCAACGCTGATACCGCCAGCGTGAACACCACAATGCCGGTAAAAGCCCAACGGTTCCGTGATTTATTTTTCAATTTCATATTCAGGGCGTCACCGCGCGATAAAACCGTGCGCGATAATTGGTGGCAAACCGATCAGTGAAGCTCCAGACGCCATTCGTCGCGGCAAGGTTAGTGCTGAGGGTGAGCCAGTTGGTCGTCGGCAGGTTTGTCGCCGCCAGCACGCGATAAAACTGGTTCGGAGTGCCCAGAAAATTAATGGTGAAAGTGCCGTTGCCATTGGCCGCGATGCCCGTGACATTGTTGGTGATGACCGGCGGCGCGACGCTGGCCAGAACTTGCAGCGTGGCATCGGTGAGCGTCAGCCGTAATCCGCCAGAGCCGTTGTTCGTATTATCAACTCCAGACAGCGCCAGCGTCACTTGATTGCCAGCCAAATAATTTCCAATCTGGGGGATCGTGAACGAATAGGCGGTCGCAGCGGTTCCATTGAATAATTGAGATGCGCCGATGGCGGTGGCCGTAAATGTCCCGTTAGTCAGCATATTGTCAGAATTAGTGTCATTGGCCTGGGCCGTGTTCCAAGTAATGCCCGGATTGAATCCGCCATAAGCCTGGTTCAAGGCCCAGAGCTGCGCCTGTTGGGCGAAAGTGGTGGTGGAGGTAGTGACGGTAAAAACCGCGTTGGTGTTCGTCTGGACATTCAGCCCTGACAGGTTGAATTGAAAGTATGCCTTGCGCGCAGAGTCATAAGGCGAAGGGTAGTATTTGACCATGATATAACCTTGCGCAACCTCATCCACGTTGCTTGTGCCGTAGATGCCGCCGCGAATGTTTGCCGCAATCGCCGCCGAAAGATTTGTCCACACGGGATCATTACCGGTCGGCGCGGTAAAAACCAGCCGCAGCCGTGGCCCGACGCCGCCTTCAGTGGTGACAATCTTCACCCCATCCGGCTGCGAGTCGCCGGCCGCCAGCGATGGCAAAGTCACATCCCAGCGCGGGTCTTGCGAAATCACGAAGCTGACAACGCTATTCGACTGGCCGCGCAAATACCTAGTTACATCCATCAGCTTTTCGCTCGCGGTGGTTGAAGTCGTGATCAACTGTCCAATAATGCAAGCGTTCGTTCCCTGTCCGGTGATGACGCCATTGGCGATGTTGCTCCCGGCGGCCACACCACTTCTGAGATTGGGGGCATTATTCCAGTTAAGCGCGGCCTGTGACCAGCCGGTGTTGGTCAGCGCATAGACATGGGCTTGCGCGGTCGTGTTCATCGTTGCGCTCGACGCTTGCAACGACAAGACGGCCAACTGGAGATTGGCGAAATTATTGGTCGGCAACTGGAATTTTACGAACGCCACGCTCCGATTGTCCAGATTCGCAGGGTCATTTCGGGCAGTCATCGCGGACGCGCTGCCGTAATTGACCGCCTTATTGCCACCGTCGCGGGCCTGGGCATCGTCCGTGGCGGTGATGATTTGCTCAGCCTGTTGCGATGGGCTGGGAATGGTTAGGAGCCAGGCCGAATACGCGGGCTGGGTGCCGAGACTGGACTGGGCATCCCCGACGGTCGTCCACCGCACGCCGCCACCGTAGGAATTCTCGCTGACTTCTTCGAGCAGGATTTTATTCGTCGCGGGCAGGTTCAAGGCGGCCAGGTTGGCGTTCACGGCCACAGCGCTGGCGGTGCTATTGGCCGAAAATAAATAATAACAGTTTGCAGCCGGATCGTAACTGGCCTGAACATCCAGATTCGTTGCGGTGCCATCGGTGAGCGTGCCCAACCGGCTGCGTCCGGCGGCAAACGCCTTGGTGAACAGCCGATACACTTCGCCCGCCTTCGTGACGCCACCGACGTTGTAAGGCGCATGGGTGTTGTCCACATAATACATGGCGTTCTTCTGCACCGGATAATTACCCGCATAGGCAACTTGGGAAAACTTGAACGCATACATTTCGTCGATGCCATTTGCCATCAGGTTGACCACAATACTGCCAAATCGCGAGTAATCAGCGGGTGAATCCTCCGTAACCGTAGTGGCATCATAACTCGCGGCTGTGCGGGTGTTGAATTCAGTAACGGCAACCGGAAAAGGGGCTTCGGGAGCCATGCTGGCGGCGAGCAAGGCATTCAGGCTGGCCAGGCCGGTCCCAAAACCATCACCGGTTGCGCCGTATTGATGGTAGTCGTAGGTTTGGATGAGCGAGAAACTCGGACTGGTTACGCCGAGATAATCCTCGTGCCGGTTGGTGACCACCAGATCGCCCCAGCCGACGTAGGCACTGGTGGCATTGCCGGCGGCGGTGGGTGCCAGTAATTGCGCGCGCAGCGATTTGCTGTAGAGCGTGTTCACGTCGGCGAGCGCGGATTGCACGGCATCAGCCACGAGCTGGAGCCGCATCAGGAAATTGGTGCTGGATAGGGTGGTGTTATTCGGCTCGTTATACATCTGGTAACGGTCCACATCGAACATGCGCCCCAGATAAAAGGCGTCCGCGTAATAATGTTGCCACAGCTCCCACTTGCCGCCCCAATCGTTGGTATTGGTAATTGGAAAGCGTGATTCATCGGCGGTGATTTGCGCGCAGATGCGCACACCCTGTTTGCGCGACTCGCCCAGCGCATAGTCCACCGTGATATGATTCGCCGGGTAGAGGTCGGTCGTGTCAAAATGGTTGGTAAAATAGGGCCAGTTGATATAGTTGGTATTTAGTGGGTTGACCCGCAGTGCCGCCTTGCGGCTGATGAAACTGGCCTGATTGGTCACGCCATCGCCCACGGGGGCCAGGTCATCGGCGGGTTCAATGCTGCTGGGTGAAATAAAAAACCGCGCCCCGTTCACCCCCGCGTAACGCCACCAATCCCGCGTGTTGCTGCCGGGATAGAAATGGCCGGAGTTGTAGGCGATGATTTCAGGAGTCAGGCCAAGCATATTATTTTGCACAGTCAGCGTTGCGGCCCGCAATCCATAGATTTGGAAAATCAATAAGCTTACTAGAAAGTATATGTGCCATGTCATAAGAACCAACTATGGTTTTTTTCCGCTACCTGAAACACCGTCGGCTAAACCGTCCCTCTCAACACCAAGCCCATCCCTAGTGCCAGCGACACCATGAATCCGGCTCCGATGAGCATGCCGTCCGCCATCACAAATGCTCGGGCTTAGTGGAAATGTGTTAGTCATGATATCTAGCGCCGACAACCATCGTCTCCACCACTGGCAGGATCGCGGTCTCAATTGTTTTAAGATTTATCGTTTTCATTTGTTTCAGATTGATTCGAGTGGCGGCGTCAACCCCTTAACGCCGTCACTCACCCAAACCGGAACCCATGAACCGGTCTTGGTGACGGGAACCCAAACCCGTCACGAAGTTCTTGTTACTACTTCAAGCGGCCAACGACGAAGATGGGAGTGTCGCCCTCCTTGAATTGCGATAGCCTCGCACGGCACCTACGCCGATAAAGCCAACACCAAAAATTGCCATCGCCACATTCACAGGTTCTGGCACCGGCGTGATGTCCAGGCTCCAGCCAGTCAATTGTGCCTGCCCGCCGCCAGGAGTCGTGTCCGCAAAAAACAGCGTCCATTCCCCGTTCGCCGAACTGTTGTTAAACGTTCCCAAGGTTCCAGCCGCGTTGTAGGTCCCGGAAAATAGTTGCCCCGGCGTCTCCGCCGTGGTCTGAATACCGGTGACAGGATTGCCGCCGAGAGTCGTGGCATCCGTCAACGTGACGTTCAAGCCCGATCCAGCATAGCCAAACGGATTGCCTCCAGTCACGCCCGGCTGGTTCAGCAGCACCACCATCGTCCCGTTCGGGGCCACCAGATACCCATACAAATTCCCGTTATAGCCGCCACTGATATTCAAGCTCACCGTCAGCGAACCCACCGTGGCATCGGAGGCCGCCCCGTCGTAGGTTCCAGTGAAACTCACACCCACCGGACTGCCATCGGGGATGCTGCCAATGGGATATAACGAAGCCTCGGCGTTCATGACCGTGGCCAGAAGAGCTGCCATCATCCCCATCAAGGTTGATTTTTTCATAAGCAATTTCAGTTTGTCAGCGTTTCAGGGTTTGTCTTACGGCTGCCATTTCAACTGGTAAAATGCCGAAGGACTGGGTTTGACGCCGCCCAAGTCCCAGAATGTGTCCGCCGCATTGATGATGCCGTTGGTTGCGGCCTGGTTGGTCTGGACATCTACCCACACCGGCGAGGTCAGGTTTGTCGCGCGTTCCAAGACGTAATAGAAGGTGGGAATGCCATAGGCCGTGATGGTGTTGGAATACGGACTGGTGAAGTCGTGGGCGGTGATGGAATTCGTCCCGGTCACGCTGCTTTGAATCACAATGTCCACATACCCAATGTTCGTCCCGCCTTGGCCGTCACTGATGCTGTAACTGATCTGGTCGTTCACATTCGGGCTGTTGGTGTAGCCGATGTAGGCATAGGCGTT
>Ga0209083_1003398_pt1 | contig 13389 bp, 18 predicted proteins | sample AM7aDNAmetaG_FD_184132 | JGI IMG/M metagenome (GOLD analysis project Ga0209083, IMG submission 184132) | Freshwater microbial communities from Finland to study Microbial Dark Matter (Phase II) - AM7a DNA metaG (SPAdes) (version 3) | ecosystem: Environmental > Aquatic > Freshwater > Lake ...
TTAGTAAAAATAATAGTGATATTGGTTTCGGTTTTAGAGTTTACTCCCATAAAACTGGTGGGGTACTTTAAGCCATTAGCCACTAAGGTTTGGTTAATTTCCCAAAGTTCTCTAACCCCAGAAATATTTTTAGCAGTAGAATTAAACTTAAATTCGTGGTCTTCCTTAAATCCAACAGTAATCCCATCCATCATCCCTTTTTTGGTGTTATCCTTTGTAGTGGTTAAAAGATTAATTAACCTTGAAGTATAAGCAGTTTCATCCTCATCATCCCATCTGGCGGGTTTTTGCATTAACAATTCCATAAACCCTACTAATCCAAGTTCCTCGGAAATATATTCTAAATTCTTTAACATATTCTTCTGAGTCCGCAGATTGGGTAAAGCTGCTATAAAAGGGGGAACACCATAAGGTAATTCTGTATCATTAATTAATCCATAATACCTAAAAGTAAAAGGATTTAATTGTTGTAACATGTAATTAACTAAAGCCTTATCATACATTAACTCATAAGTTAACCATACTTTCTGATAAGGCTCATATCGGGTAGTTTGAAAGTTATAATTAAACCTAATATCCTCGGGATTAACCAAAACGCAATTACCAATTCCTTTTTTATCATTTTGTACTACCCATTCCACGGAAGCAGCTCCCCCAATGTAAATCTGAGCTATAAGCTTATTAATTAACCCATTTAACCCAGCAACACCATCTCCCCAAGATTTTGATTTGTATCTGATGTGTTCCCTCATTGCATTAGCTTGCTCATCACTAACAGCACGGTCAAATACCAATTTATGTCCTGTATTAGTTAATTGTACCAAGTCATTTAAAGCTAACCCCAAATTTTCATTGATCACAAACATTTTCCTAACTACAGGGATTAAGTCTAACATAAATTCAGGCCGAACAAATCTTAAATCCCCAATTACTTCTAAAAACCCTTCCTTAAAATTAGGATAACTATCCCTCCCGGTAGCAGTAGCAGTGCTAACTACAGGGGATTGAGGGTCGGGTTTTTGCATTGGGGGATAAGCGGGCAAGGAAGTGGACTTTGGAAGTTTACTACCTGAAGGATTCTTTGGTCCAGCATAAGGGGCATTGGGAGAATTTGGGTCTCTTACATCCTTAGAAGTAGGTTTTTTCACCTTAGGTACAGAACTTGGGGGTAATAGATAAGCAAACCCCTTAATATTGTAATATGATCTTTCTATCCAATTCATAATAAAGTTATTGTGGTGAAACTACTACAGTTGAAATCTTTCCCTTTCTCACAAAATTACAGATGGCTTTCCCCATTATGGAGTCATCTGTATAAGTATCTTCATTTTCTAAATCTACAGCATCATCTTTTTTACTACCCTTTCCTAAAGCTACGGGTTTATTCCTTTCGTCATAAACAAAGGTATAAGCTTCTTGTACAAAAAATGGGTCTTTACATATAATTGATTCTTCCCGTATATCATTTTCTAATTCATCAATAATAAGGCTTCTATTACTGGTAGTGGTCATCCATCCAGGAACTTTCTTTTCATTAGGCCTACCTTTACCCTTTTCCTTTAGAAGTTCAATATGATAATACATATTGGGATAACCTTGTTCCTGAAGGTTAGAATTTATACCCTCCCCAATATCATTGCCTTCAACGGCCATTTTTGCATAATTATAAGTTTTACCTGTTTCCCCACATAAATCTCGGAATTTATGGGTAGGTAATTTACCTTTAAAAACAGCAACTTCTTCCCCTTTCCTATCCATTACTGTAAAAGCCGAATAGTCATGAGCTCTTCCTGTAGAAACGTCTCCTCCAAGGGTATATATGGCCCCCCTTTGAGGGCGTTTATATATAATTAAAGAACCATTTAGTCTTCTTTCAAGTACTGGGTATTCAGATATTTCATCTTCAATTGCCTTAATATCCACTAAGTCAAAGACAGAATTACCAGAACTTAGAAAGTCTCCATCAATTTCTTGAGCAGTTCTTCGTGGACCTAATGCTTGTTTCATCATTAAGTACCAAGCTAAATCCCTATCGGGGTGCATATCCCATTTAAGGTTAATTGGAAAAAATCCATTCCCCCCAGCCATAGCATCTACCCATAATTTATGGTAAAGATTCCCTATTCCGAAAGGCGTGTTATGGTTTATAAAATTAGAACTACTAAGATAACTCTCATCTGCTTCAACTGAAATATCATAAATATTATCAATATATTTCTTAACCAAATTTAATCGGGATATCTGTACAGTTTCGGTTCTTCTATTATTAATAAGCCTAGAAATGAAAGCCCTACTTACTTTAATACCCATTTCTTGATTACATTCCTTTATAATTTCGTCAGGAAATTTAGTTATAGCTTTTTCTCTTATTTTTCCTATTAACTGTAAATTTGGAAATCCCTTACCAATCTTACAGCCCAATTTAATTCCCCTAGAATATTTAACGGCCCTTAACCCATTTTCTGAAATGGTTATAATCTGTAGGTTAGTCACGTAATCATCCTGCTTATTACAATTAATATGGTCAACTACGTAGCCCTCGGGGATATCTCCTATAAAAGCTTCAGCAACTATATGGGAAATGGTCAATTTTTTGTTTTGGCATTTATTCCATAATTTAATACTTCGATATCCCCAACTATTGATACTACCTTCTTTTTTGAGTATTTTTCCATTTTTACAAATATAAACCTTTCCTAAATTTGAAATTTGGTAATTAGGAAAATCCTTTATGGGTCTTAGGATTTCTTCTTTAGGGGGTATAGTAATGGGAATTTCCCCAATATCCTTAAGTCCTGCATTATAAGTAACAATATATAATCTATCGTCTATAATTTCTTCAACTGACTTCCATCCATAGGGGGTTAATAACTTATGATGTGGAGTACATTTCAAAATATTACCCAGATTATCTTTAACTTCCCAGGTTTCTAACTTACCCTTATTAACTGACCCTATTACCCTTTGCCATTTACCTGTATGGGATAAAACTTTTAATCCCAAATGAGAAATATCTTTTTTACCGAATTCTTTTGGGCAAACTGAATCAATTCTAAAGGTTTTTTCTTGGCCTATTATCAGGGTGTCTCCGGTTACGCAACTGTTAACAATGGCCCGTCCTCCAGTAGAAATAGTAGGGAACATAGCAGCCCAGATCTGAGAAGCCCACTTAATAATAGAAGCTTCATCCATAACAAATAAAGAACAAGCTTCAGAACGACCAGCGTCTTCAGTAGTGGGTATGGATGTAATTAAAGAACCATTAGCAAATTCTAATTCCGTGGTTGTTCCATAATCTCCGGGTCTACCATTAATAATGGGTTGTACCAAATGGGGAGCTGAAGAAATATACATATTCTTAATTCTTTTAAGAACCCTTTTAGCAACCCTATCTTTAATGGATAATATTTGTATGTTTTTAGCAGGCCTATGATTGGCATACCATAAACAATGAGCTGAAATTAATTCTGTTAACCCCCCTTGCCTGAATTTTTTAACTATAGTTAAAGGATGATTTAAAAAGGCGGCTTCTACCTGTTTTTGATAGGGGTATAATGCAAAGGGTATCTTACCCTGTACTGGATGAAGGATTTTTAATTGTTCAATAAAAAAGAAAGGATCACTATAAGCTCTTTGAAACTCTTGAAATTCCCTTAATGTTAAAGATTTCTCAGACCTTGTCTTTTGGCTATTGGCCATTTAAGATAAATTTAAAATTCAAATAATACCCATAATTTTGATCCCCTATCAGTAAATTAAGCGAAGGATATCTTTCTTTTATAATTTGGGGAGTTAGGTCTTCTTGAAGATGTTTTTCATGCTTATTACCAAACATCTCATCTTGTATGTATTGATAAGGGACAGCAACCAAACATTTAATACTTAAAGCCTCTAACCTATTTAAAAGTTTAGTTGAATCCTTAATAGATAGGTGTTCCAAAATGTCTCCCAAAATTAAAAACTCATAACCTGAACAATCCAAATTTAAAATATTACCTATAAAGATTTGATTGTATTTAGTTTTAAGATCGTAATCTGAAACGTATCTTTCAAAAATTTCAATACAATCCATTTTAAAAGTAGGTAAAATATCAGCATAGGTCCCAGATCCAGGACCCACATCCAGTATCTTAATGATTTTCTTTTCAAGGAAATAATCACTGAGGTATTTACCTATTTCTTTTTTAAAATTTGGGTAACTGAAAGGCATTATTTTAGTTTATATCCTAAGTTAATTGTGAAATAATAAGTTGGTTTATCAATAATAGCAGCCTGACCAATAGCATATAATCTTAATCTCCAAATATCATAACTATACATCAATCCTATTAATTTGTTTTTCTGGATTATGTCATATCCAAATGAAGCATATAAATTTCCTATATTAACAACTTTTTTAGGAGTAGGATAAACTACGTTAGGAACTTTCTTATGATAAAGTGTTCCATTTTGCCATTCATAACAGTATCCTGCTAAATCTAAAGGATACTTATAGGTTTCATTGATTAAGGAAGGATTCGATAGGGTTAAACTTAAAGTATCAAAACTTAGGTTCAAATCTCTTAACACATATAAAGGAATAGGTTTAGTTTTTCTCAAGGTATCAAGGATTAACATAACACTATCATGTTCTCTTTTCAATTTCATTAAAGGAAACTTGAAAGTATCCTTATAAATTATGAGATTAGAAGGTCTTACATCTAACCTAGAAATTGGATTAGGTACTTTATAGGGTTTATCTACATCTTGTATCTTAGTCACATATTCAGTTGCTACCTTATCCTCCAAAGTAGGACAATGTTTAGATTTCCTTCCTAAAAGGAAACTTGCTAATAACAATAACAAAGCTATTATCACTATCAGTAAAATTTTTTGGTTATTCTTCATATTTCTTCTTATTTATGTGTATATAGTATATCAAAGGGGAAATATATTATTATATATACTTAAGTATATAATATATATTCCCCTTATAATTATACCCTTTAATTGGTACTACTATGGGAAAATCCTGTATCAGTCTTGGAAGTAATCTGTAGAGGTTTTAACTACGGTTAATTGCCTACATCCACTATCCTTAATATATTGCCTAACATTATGATCCTGAACCATACATCCTTCAGAAGCATTTCCTGGGTCCTTTATGCTATCACCATGTATCATAAAACTCCCCCTATGGTGCATTTCATTTTTGGGATCGGGGATTAACCCAAATACTAAAGGTCCTTTTTCTTCATCAGTGAAAGGTTCACTTAATTGGTAATCTCCATCGGGTAAAGGTCCTAAACCTTTAACAGCATCATCATTGGGGTTATTTTTATCGGCCCCTTTTCCTGCGTATCCCGTACCAATATAATTACCCTCATCAGTATAGAGTTCTCCAGTATCAATAATGTAAATAAATCTTTCCATATCACTTCAATTTAATTATTTTTTGGTTTAATAACTTTCTTAAATACCCCGTAATAAAAAGGATATTACCTTTTTTCTGAAGGTCTTGGGTTAACCATTTCTTTTCTATTTCTTCAATTAAATTATAACACACTTCCTGTTGGTTGATATTATCTATAGAGGATATGTATCTTTTTACAGTGTTATAATCTTCAGTGTACATTAAGTCATAAAATATTGATCTAAAATAGCCTTTAACCATAACCCAAATTCATAGGGAGGGGTCTTTGCAACAGTTATTCTCCCTTTATTAATACAGTATTCTGGTCTCTCCAAATCTGTCCAAATCTTAAACTCATCGGGAATTCCCTGTATCCTTGCTAATTCTCGTGGGGACATCATTAAACCATCGGGATTAAATTGCCTATTAGTTTTCCTTACTGTTACAGGATAATCCCAATTCCTAATCCTATAAACGCCAGGCGCTGTTTTCATAGCACTACCCTCTTTTTCATCAATATACCATCTCTTACCCTGAATGGTTTTCCATTTTTCCTGTATTTCTCTTAAACTCATCTTCTTTCGAGCATAAAGGGATATTACTGAATCTAAATCCTCCCTAATATGGCCATTTTCGGGAAGATTATTAAGTAATTCTCTTACTTTCATAGGGGTATTAACCTGAAAAGGTTTAAATAAAGGATAAACTGTGTTCATAGTATAGGGCTTCTTCATCCCATATAATACCATTCTTTTCCTTGTGGGTTGGGAGTTACCTATTTCAGTACAGTTAAAATGCCTGTGAACTATGGTATAATTGGGGAAAAGTTTTCTCCAATCCTCTATAGGGAATAATTCTAACATCTTAGGTAAATTTTCCATTACCCAAATCTTAGGGTAATATCTTTTAATCCCCTCAATAAACATCCCAATGGAATCATTTTGTTTTGGGTCATGAAACTTTTTAGTTCTCGAAAGAGAAAATACCGATGAATGACCACAATCTGGAGCCCCCACTATCACATCTACACCTTTCATAGTCCCCAGTTTATGGTATAAGCCTACTTCTGGAAAATTAAGATCCCATTGAATGTTATTTGGAGTTTTATAAACTGAACGAGGTTCAATATTGGCAATTAATTCCTCCCTAAAAGGGTATAACCAAGTCCCATTTCCCCCGCAAATTGCTAAAATTCTCATATACTATTTAGATTAAATTATTTGTTATGAATATCGCTGAATTAATAAACCATATTAACCCTAAAAATTACCCCAAAGGGGCTTTAGTTTTGGGTAATGGGGAATCTATTAATCTTATAAACCCCCTAAGTAAATGGTTATTAGAAGATTACCTATTAATTGGAGTTAATAGGATTGGGTATAAATTACAACCCCATATTTTATTCATAGGGGATCCCCCTTTTAATGATCCCATTATAAGAACAACCCATCCCCAATATTACGTAACCAACCAAAAATACCCTTGGGACTTTAACCCCGATCAAACCTTTGAATTCGAAGAGGGTCAAAGAGATCCTCCTTTACAAAATTTAAGATTAAATACCATTTTGGATCTTAGTTATGATTCTCCTTATATGGCTATACAATTGGCCTATAAAATAGGTTTCAGAAAGATTTACCTTTTGGGTGTTGATTACACCCCAAATCATTTTTATAAAGAAGATGGGGATCATCAATGTATTGATAACTTTGAATTTATTGATAAAGCTTATAGCCATCTCTTTACTGTTTTAAGCAATGAAGGAATCATATTAAGGAACCTATCTCCTAAAAGTAGATTAACAGGAATACCCCAACTTGTGGCAATATGAATAAAATTAAAAATCTAGAAGAAAAGTATTTTATTTACTTTGATGATTTAAGGTATACTATTGATAATAACTTAGTTACTTTAAATAATTTTGTTACAAACCCCAACCATAGAAGGAAAGGGATATTTACCAGTTTCCTAAAGGAATTAATTGAAATCTGTAGAACAGACGAAAGAAACCTAAGGGTTGAAATTCATAAATCTAATTGTCACCCCCAAAAGGAAACCATTAAATATTTAATTTCTCAAGGGTTTATTGAAGTAGATAAGTTATTATATGAATATAAATTTTAGTATTGCATTGAACTGATATGGGAAAGATTGTTTATCAACATCAATTTGGATTATGTGAAGATTATTGCCCTATCCTAAAAATAGGAATCAAAATAGGTTCAGTTTCATGTATTAAATGCGAAAACTTCGTTGAAGAAGGAAAAGAAAATAGATTTTCTTATATTGTATGTAAATTTTTAACCCCCAAAGAATCCCCATCAATTAAATAAGTTTAATTATGCAAAAAAATGTAAAATCCAGTGTCATACTGTTAATTCTAGTCTACCTAATACTAAGTTTATTTGAAAACTCTTTACTTATTATAAATTTCCACTTGTTTAGTAAAATCCTAATATCCGCTTTAGCAATCATAATATTTTTAATATCCATAGGAAACAATAACCATCCCAACAAGTATGGGAATGGCTCCATCTAATTAAATGAAGACTATATTAATATATGCTGATATACTAATTAATAATTAATTTAAAGGGGGCCTATTCAACGGGTCTCCTTTTTTAATTTTACAGAAATGACAACCATAAACCAAGGCATCATCATTAACCTAATGGATTTAACCAATCTATTGGAAACTATAATTAAAAAGGCAAAAGAAGAGGCAAACCTTGATTGGACTTATGATTATCATTTTAGCCATATTAAATCCTCTAACCAAGATATCTTTCAATTTCAAATTCTCCAAAAAGGTATAATTCAACCTAAAGCAATAGGGATGACCTTTATTGAAAACTTTGAATTATTTGCTAAACAGGAAGGAAGAAGATTAATTCATATTTACCTTGACCGAAGAATTAAACCATCAATAGACATTACACCTATACTAATTAAAGAAGATGACCAAAAAGGAACAGAAACTGAGATATAGCATTTACCTAGCTTTGAAAGATAAACTATAACTTAAAATGAAAAATAAAATACCAGTGCCGAAAAAGAAAAATAAGAAGGGACCAGGCAGCCCTATACCTATCGATTGGAGTGTGGTTAATTCTTTAAGAGAAGCAGGTCGTTCAGGTGTGGAAATTGCAGCATACTTCGGAGTGAGTGAGGTCACTTTATACAACAGATGTAAGAAAATAAAAATATCAAATGATAATGATGTTATTATTGAACCTTTAAAGATTACGGTATTAAAGTATGATAGATTTATTTATAGGTGAGTTTTTATTTCATCCTGCACCGTTAGAGTATTCAGGTAATAGCTGTTCTCATAACTGTTGGTATTAACATCCGTAAATCAAATAGAATAGCAGATATTCGGGGATGTATTAATGTCAGCTAAAAATAAAACCTTCCACGCATATTTATTAAATCTAAACTATCCTATTTGCCTTTCAAATAAAACAGACCCATTTTCAGAAACAAAGTTATTTATGAATCTCCACAAAAATAAGGATTGAAACATAATACAAGAAGTTCAGATTAATCAATAAATTTTCATACAGTCCTTTATCTCGTGAAGGTAAGGGACTTTTTTGTAGGTATAAATGTAAGACACAAGACTAAGAGGGGATTCGAGATAAAAATGGGTTATCTTGCATAGTAGGGTTTTGGGTATTTGGGTTTTCAATGGGACTGGGGTTCAGGGGGGGGGTAGTAAAGGTTTGTATTGTTACTTTTCATTTTTTAACGAGACTCTTTGGGGTTTAGGCCAAAATTGCTGGTAGTAGGAAAGATTTTGCTTATTACAGTACCTAACGAGACTCTTTGGGGTTTAGGCCAAAATTGCTGGTAGTAGGAAAGGATGGCGGTATGCAATAAAAAAAAAAAAAATAGAGTTCATCGGGGGACGAACTCTAATTTTTTTATTTAAAAAACATTATTAATAAATTTGTCTTTTTTCAACAAATTAAACATTAATAATAAATTTTTATAAACTTTGAATATTATTTTTTTGATTCTTTTGTAACTATTTGCAAAAAAGAATAAAAAACAAATAATAAAATAAATTATTTTCACGGTTTGCATAAAAAATAAATTTTTAATAAATTAATAAATAAAAAATTAAAAAGTAAATTTGTTTTATTTTCTAAAAAAAATTAAGATATTTTTAATAATTCTTTCAATTTATTTTCAATGATTTCAATTTTCTTTATTTTAATATTTTTAAATTCAAGTTTATTATTTTTTAAAAGTGTTTGCAAAAAATTAAGATAACTTGTGAATAATCTAACTTCATTATCTTTTTTCGACGTACTCAAAGAGCTCAAATTAAATGTATTTTCTTTGTAATACGTTTTATAATAAGATAGTTCAGTTATAATTTGATTAAGAGTAATACTTTTATTTTGTATCAAAAGTAAAAAATTATTAGCTCGTGCAAATTTATTTTTTCTCATGAAATTTCTTAACTTTTTAGAATTATCGGTGTTTGACAAAAGATTTTTATACATCTCATCAAATTGATATATTCCTTTAAAATTATTACTTTTACCACTTTTTTCAAGTAATTTCAAATTTTCTAAATTTTTTAAATTTAAACCTGTTAAAATTACTTGACCTTTTTGCTCTAAACTTTGTGGTTTCACTTTATTTAATGTAATTTTTACATTACCATCATTCTTTTTTACTATATTACTAATGATATTTTCCATTTTTTTAAATTTTTAATAAATTAATAAATAAAAAATTTCTAAATTTTTATTTTTACTTTTTAAACTGAAAAAATAAAATAAAAAATTTTTAAAAAATAAACATTAAAAAGATGATTAAAATATAAGAGTCAAAAATATAAAAACATTATATTTTAATTTATTTCAGTATGTCAAAAAACGATTATTATTTTTTATCTGCAAATGATTCTGCAAATTTAACAATAATTTTGAAACAAAAAAATAAATTAACACTTTTTAACAAATCTTTTTTTTACACAATTAATTTATTTTTTATCTTTTTTTATTATTTATTTGTAAAATTTTTTATTTTAATTAAAAAATAAATAAAAAATTTAAGATATTTATAAATAAAAATATATAATATATTAAAAAAGTTATTATATATGTTGGGCAAGGTGTAGGTTTAGGAAGGGGTAGGTGTCTAGGCCCCAGAGTCTGGGCTTGAGTAGGTACAGGGCCACAGGTACGGCCACATTGGCTTTATAGTCCTTAATCTATCCAACATTTCAACCTAAATGAACCAGGGCCCCACTTTCCTACTTACCTATCCCCGCGCCTGGGAAGCTCTACTCTTGGGTCAAACTAGAATTACTGCATTAAATAACTATGTAATTCTTAAGTAGTATACTAATTAAACGCTAGAAGTCTGCCTTATGATGTCAGGAATTAACCTTTTACTTACTTTATTAATATTCAATTTCTATAGGCCTGAAAGGCTCTGGGATGGGTCACATTAAAAAAGGTCCTGGATGGACCTTAGCTGTGTGTTGAGGTTTAGCCTTGTTAGGTGTTAGGCTTAGTGATTATTGTTTGTATTCAGGAATATATTGGGTTAGGTAATCTTTAAGATCCTGTAAAGTAAATGTGTATTGGTCATCCGCAGCTTCGTCCCAGATATTATTGATAAGGTCTGTTTCAGTTTTCCAGTTTACATTGGAATCTTTAGAGTTGTACATAGAAATGAAAGCCATGATAATTAAAGAAATGGTAAGATTAGTTGGATTACCGGAATTGTTAATCATAGCAATTCGATTGTAAAGGGATTTGAATTTTTGCATTTTAGTAAGGATTAGTGATTGGTTTATATTATATTTATTTAAAAATTGCATAATGCAAATATAATATAATTTATACCCATTTGCAACCATTATTTTATCTCTCAGGAATACCCCAATTAACCTAAAAAAGTAGCGGCCATAGTGGCTTAAGGGATCAACCTAACTATGGCCTCAGAGTCTTGTTCATATATGTCCCTAAAGCTCCTATCCTCTGGCCTAAGGGGCTCAAACTATTTTGCCTTTCCCATCATCCGGGAAGCTCTACCTAAACACAAAAATAGGATAAGTTTCCCTATCCTATAATCCTATCGAATCCTATCCTAAAAACAAACTATTTATAGCATAGTAAACTAAACAGGGTTAGGGGATTTCGATAGGATCCTATCTCCTATCTGATTGTGATCTATGATAGGGATTAACTTCGGATTGGAGGCCCCAGAGTCCTGCATCCTTGCATCGATTGTAGGTAAAGTGACACCTTCTGAATGGTCCTCAAGGAGCTTGGGAACATCTACATTCTGGCTTAAGGATTTATCCCCCATTTTAGCCATATCGGTAAGGAGATTTAAAGCCTCAGTGACGGTTAGAGGAAGAGCCCCATTGGATGCTTTGGAGTTCAGCTGGATTACATTTAGGATGGTGGGAAGCTTGAAATTGTCTAATAAATGGAGGTAATCCATATTCGTAGTCTGTAGTTGTTTTATAGCCTGTAAAAGCTGCCTGAAAAGTTCAGTGTAAGATTTAGAAACGCTTGATAGCGTAGACATACGGCTTTGAGTATCGGATACTATCTGGCTCAGGGTCGAGGTAGCTGTGAACAGCCTATCCTGAGTCCGTTTAAAAACCGCCCCCGCCGACCTACTAATTCCTTCGTTTGTTAGCATATCCAACTTATCATTATTGCCTAATCCAAAGAAGACCTTATTACTTTCTTCCATTATTATACTTTGTTCTATTTTGAATAGTTTAGATAAGTCTTTTATAGATAGAGAAATGTTTAGGTATGAGTAATTGTTATTAGTATAATGTTGTACTATTAGATTTAGTTTATTTGTTGATGTTGTTAGTGATTCAATTCTTGGTATTCTTATTAGTGTATTCATAGTTATTAATTAATTGATTAAATTCTTTGTTTTGGGGGGCTTGGTAATTGGGGATAGTGGGATATAGGATTCTTAAAAGTTTACGTTAAATTTTTTGAGGGATTAGGATGTAGGTCCTTGTCCCTCATTTGTTTATATTGATTAGATGAGAAGGATTGGATTCTTAGGTGGGTATATGTCTAGGATATTTGATAAGGATGGGAAGTAAATTTGTTTGATTTTCTTTGTTTTGGGCTGCCCCTTAGGATATAATATAGGAATTAGTCTGGAGCATAAGGGATTTTAGTCTTGAGATTATACTTTGGTTTCTAATAAAGAATAGGCATAGTGTAGTTTTAAGCAACCCTGTTGCATTTGGTAATTATTGATTCCTTGTTTATTTGAACTGAAGTATAATCCTTAAGTTCATGTAATGTGCCATTGATTAAGTGTTGTGTAAATGTTAATATTGGGTGTTGAAAGTAATTTTTAATGTTTTTATGTGATATATAACGATCATAGGCAGAAAGTATAGTTTTCCTGTCCTCTAGGGATACTGCCTGATTTAGCAATAATTGAGTCATTGCCCTACGTTGGGAATCAACCATTTGATATTCTATAGTTCTTTGTGAATTTCTTGGTTTCTTTCCCTTAGCTTTGTACTCAATGACCTGAGTTTCTGCAGCAAATTTATAGGATTCTTCCAAGTCCTGATTAAATTGATTTGAGGTGTGCATTGGTTTTAAATTTTTAATAATTGCATTATTGCATTGCAAATATAATATATAATATTACCCATTTGCAACAATTATTTAATCTCTTTAATATAATCCTTAAATTCCTTTATTTTTATTTCTGATTATCCAACCACATACAAGCAATTTTAAAGGCTAATTCCCTTTTATTACTTTTAATAGACCCATCATTAGGAAATTCCTTGGGATTATTCCAAAAATCATTTTCCCAATTCTTACGCAATCTAAGAAAGCATCCTAACTGAATCCATTGTTCCTTCTTTTGATTAATATAGGCTTGAGTTACATATTTATAAAGGAAAGGGGCATAAAATGGGGTAAAAGGCATTTTAGTCCCATCCCCTATTTTAGTCTGATCCCCTATAT
>Ga0209083_1003400_pt1 | contig 13387 bp, 14 predicted proteins | sample AM7aDNAmetaG_FD_184132 | JGI IMG/M metagenome (GOLD analysis project Ga0209083, IMG submission 184132) | Freshwater microbial communities from Finland to study Microbial Dark Matter (Phase II) - AM7a DNA metaG (SPAdes) (version 3) | ecosystem: Environmental > Aquatic > Freshwater > Lake ...
GGTGCAAATTTTAAAAAACGTATTGAAAATTGGTATGGGTTTGGAGAACCGTTTGATTATTTAGAAATAGAATTGTCTAAATAGTGTTGTAAAGACTCTCTATTTGAACGGACACAACTTTGCGGAGGGTAAGAGATTCGCCTATTACATAGGCAGGTACTTTTCCATCTCGCTTCGCTCGATAAGGAAAAGTCTTTCGAATCTCTTACGAGAGTGAAGCAATTCACTCTCTTCCCTCCGCAGTTTTTTCGCTACGCTTAAAAACTGCGGAGGGTAAGAGATTCGAACTCTTGGTGGATTGCTCCACACACGCTTTCCAAGCGTGCGCACTAGACCGCTATGCGAACCCTCCTTAAAACAATTTAATATTACCTTAATAGAAATGTTTTTCAACTAAATTAATTTATATTCATTCCGGTAAGTGCTTTTATTCTTTCTTCAACTCTCGGATGAGTGCTAAACAAATTTGAGATTTTTCTGCCAGCACCAGCAAATGGATTTGCAATAAAAAGATGTGCTGTTGCATTGTTTGGATTTTTCATTGGAATATTTGCATCTGAAATTTTTTGCAGTGCTGAAGCAAGCCCTTCTGGATATCTTGTGAGCAGTGCTCCTGAAGCATCTGCAAGAAATTCCCTCTTTCTTGAAATCGCAAGCTGTATCAAAGTCGCAACAATTGGTGAAAGAATTACAAAAATAATCCCAATAATCATAAATATACTACCGGCTTCGTTTTTTTCCCTACCTCTTCCACCACCAAGCAAACTTCCCCTCATAAAAATGTTCGCAAGGATTGAAATAAAACCGACAAGCACAACCACAACTGTGGAAAGCAAAATATCTCTGTTTCCTATATGTGAAAGTTCATGAGAAATAACTCCTTCGAGTTCTGTTTTATTCAAAATTTTCAATAACCCAGTAGTCACGGCCACAACTGCATGTTCTTTATTTCTTCCTGTAGCAAAAGCGTTTGGTGAGGCATCATTGATGATATAAATTTTTGGCATTGGAAGACCAGCCGTAATAGAAAGGTTTTCAACTATATGATACAAATCAATATAATCATCGCGATTGGCTTCCACGGCTTTCGATATGGACAAAACTATTTTATCGGAATACCAATAACTCATTATATTCATGACAATACTAAATACTACCGCAAAATATAAAATTCCCGGACTATTAAAATAGTATGAAATAAAATATCCTAAAGCTATAACGACAACAAAAAATATGGCCATCAAAAACCAAGTTTTTGTCACATTTTTAGATTGTTGTGTATAGAGTGTCATATAAATTATTATTTACCAACTACCTCCTCCACCGCCCCCACCACCACCTCCTGCAAAACCTCCACCTTTTGAACCAGATGCAACGGTGGTCTTTTCTGTAAATGATGAAAAATTATTAATACTATTTGCAAAAACAATTGCACTAAACATTGTCATTCTACGGTCAGAGTACCATCTTGGTTGTTGTGTGTATATTCCATCAAATTCCTTTGCCCATGCTTTTTCTACTCCGAAAATCATTGCATAAGGCAATAATTTTTCAAAAATTTCTGGTTTCTTTTCTGGTGCATTATTAAAATTTATTCTGTCTTTTTCAGCAATATTTAAATATTCTTTTAGTCCTAGCAAATATTCTTTTGTTCTTAATCCTTTTTCTGTCCTCGCAGGCATAAGAAATGAAAAGATTAATGCTATTGCAGATGAAACAAACATACAAATTTTAAAAATCGGAAAAGTTAAAACCGAACTAGAGTCTGTGACCTTAAACCCAATAAATAAAAAAACAATGAAGAAGACATAGCACATCATTACCAACTTATTATTATTTTTTAAATATTCATTACTAACAAGCCTCTTAAAACAATTTTGAACGATATTTTTTATATTTTGATAAAATTTATTTTTTAGTGACGACATTTTTAATTCTGTCGCATTTTCTGAATAAGAGTATAAAGAGTCCATAAGTATTTGGTCTGTTTCATTTGTTGGAACTGAATCAGAAACTTTTGTTAAAATATAGTCTTCTGTTTTAAACAAGATAACTTCATTTTCTATTTTTTCAATTTTCAAAAAACCATTTATCGCCAAATATATTATTTCTGCTGAAATCGCTGTTCCATCACTAACACCTCCGATTATTTGTGCCGCCTCTATCGGAGTAAGATTATCGGGTACATCATATTCCGCAATAATTGTACGATTTGATTTTGGATCTTTTCCATATTTTTTCCACTTTTTGAATAAAAAAACAAAAGTTATAATCGGCACCAAAATTGGTAAACATGCAAAAATTATAAAGATAAAATCCATGGAATGGTCTGGAAGTTGAACTATACCCTTAGTAAATCCGACAGCAATAGTCATACCATACCCTGGTTGTAATTCGTTATCATAAAAAAAATTAGTGTCTTTGTTATTTACGCATGATAATTTAGAATTTAATGGACCACAATAACTGGAGGTTTGGACTATATTTGCTCCGCTTGGCAAATGCACATACGCTTCAGTATTTTCAATTGGAAATTGCCACTCATTTCCTGTAACATTCCAGTAAATCTCATCATACTTATCAAAATAACCAAGGGCGTTAATTATTTTATATTTTATCACATAACCTCTGTCTCCCACGAAAGTTAGGTTTGGATCACCAATTTTTAATGAGATCATGTCCGCTGAACTTGTTTCAGTAAAAGGATAAACATTACCAGCGGTATCAGAAATAGATACGTTTGAAATAGATAAAGACTGATTATTGTAAGATTTGAGTCTTATGTTTCTATATATTCCATGTTTTTCTAGCCCACCAGAATTATAGTTTATTGTTTCGACAACATTGATACTAGAATCATTATTAACTGTTATATCTGAGCTAAAATCAGAAATTCTTTCAGAAGTTTGAGCAAGTACACAAGAAAAACTTAAACAAAAAACTAACCCAACAAAAAACAAATTGTATAATTTTTTATTCATAATAAATATTTTATCATAAAATTACTAAACAAAAAACCGACGTTACCGCCGGTTTTTTGTTAAAATTTTACTTCAACCGGTTTTTTAGCAGCGACATCGTTTTCATCAAGAGTAAACAATTCCATTTTTAGAAAGTGAAAAATATAAGAGATTGTATTGCTTGGAAAAGAATCTATAGCAATATTTAAATCTCGGACGTTTCCATTATAAAATCTTCTTGAGGCTTGAATTTTATTTTCGGTATCTGAAAGCTCAGACTGTAAAGACAAGAAATTTTGATTCGCCTTTAAATCTGGATATGCTTCAGCAACAGCAAAAACAGTTTTTAAAGCACTGGCCAACATATTTTCTGTTTTTCCTTTATCAACTATATTTTGTGCGCCCATTGCTTGAGCTCTTGCTTTCGTAACATTCTCAAAAGCTTCGCTTTCATGGGTTGCATAACCTTTAACTGTGTTTACAAGGTTTGGTATAAGATCATATCTTCTTTTTAATTGAACATCGATATCAGACCATGCTTCTTTTGCTCTGTTTATAAGAGTGATAAATCTGTTATACGCAAAAATAGCCCAAAACACCAAAACTATTAAAATTATTAATAAAATATATCCTGACATATTTTTAATATTAAGTTACTAAATTGAATTAATTTTATTCTTGTCTCGAAAAACAAAGAAAAGCTTATCAACAATAAGAAAAAGCTTCGCTAATATTATATCACAACAAAAGAATATTTTCACTACCCCGGCTTGATTATTTAACCCATTTTGCTATACTAATTTTCACGATGACATCAATAGCAACATATTTGCCATATATACAGATAGTTCTAGCCATTCTTATAATAGCTTGTATTTTAATACAACAATCAGAAGCTAGCGCAGGAGGTGCATTTGGGGGTGCGGATAACTGGAATGCTGGATATCATACAAGAAGGGGTTTTGAGAAAATTATTTTTAATGTAACGGTCATTCTTGGTGTGCTTTTTGCACTATTTTCTCTATTGGCTATAATTATTAAGTAAATTTGCTTTGTTGTTTGGCTCTTGATACAATACTTAGTATCATTTTTAACTCGTTAACCCTGTAGTATAATTTCAAATCATTGCCTTGGTTTTTGCGAGATATTACTTGTAAATTGGTATTAGTTAAAAATAAATATAATTTAAAAAATTGATTTTGTAATAACATAAAAACAATTTGAAATTTCACTACCGGATGAAAGAAAAGATTAAACAAATTCTCAATAAAAAATGGGAGGTTAAGTTTTTTAAAAACCTCTCAGATATAATAAAAAAATTCAGTATCTCTGAGAAATTATTTTTTTATTTCTTGTGTATTTTGTTTGTGTCTTCGGGATTAGTTATATTAAGCAAAGCTAACGATTTAGTTTCTGTTCAAGTTCCAACAAATGGAGGATATCTAAAAGAAGGTATTATAGGCTCACCAAGGTTTGTAAATCCGGTCCTTGCTATATCTGATGTAGATCATGATTTGACTTCTCTTGTCTATTCAGGACTAATTAAAATTTCCAAAGACAATACATTAGTACCTGATTTGGCTCAAAGCTATAATATTTCTTCGGATGGATTGGTATATACTTTTACACTTCGTGATAATATTTATTTTCATGATGGAGAAAAAGTCACGACAGACGACGTTGAATTCACTATAAACAAAATCCAAGACAGCACGATAAAAAGTCCTAAGAGACCAGAATTTTATGATGTAAAAGTTGATAAGGTTGATGAAAAAGTAATAAAGTTTATTTTAAAAAAACCATATTCTCCTTTCTTAGAAAATCTTACTACGGGAATATTGCCAAAACATTTATGGGATAACTTGAGTTCAGACCAATTTCCTTTAAGTCAATATAATGTTGAGCCAATAGGTTCTGGACCATATAAAGTAACAAAAATGGAAAATCAACAAAAAAATATGCTAATTATTCCAACTTATTATGAACTTAATGCTTTTGATAAATATGTTTCTGGTAAACCGTTTATAGAGCAACTCATAATAAATTTTTACAAAGACGAAAAAACTTTAATAGATGCATACAACAACAAAGAGATTGAATCGATAAATTCTATTTCTCCAGATAAAATAGTCAGTCTAAATATTCAGAAAAATTCAGAGATAAAAACATCGCCTCTTCCAAGAGTTTTTGCTGTTTTCTTTAATCAAAATCAATCAGAAGCACTTTCATACAAAGAAGTTAGACAAGCCTTAAACATGTCTGTAGATAGAAATGAGATTGTAAAAGATGTTTTATCTGGTTATGGAAAACCGCTTTATGGCCCTATACCAGATGGTCTTATAAGTAACGAACCCGAGAACGGTAACGGTAGCGATATAGAAGGAGCAATCAACGTACTTACAAAAGCTGGCTGGGTACAAAGTTCAAGCACAGGAATTATGAGTAAAAAAATTAGCAAAACAAAAACCATTCAACTTACAATTACTATATCAACATTAAATAGCGATGACCTTGTGAAAGCAGCGGAACTGGTGAAAAGTAATTGGGAAAAAATTGGTGCTCAAGTTGAAATAAATCAATTTGACTTTGGGGATCTCCAGCAAAATATTATTAGACCAAGAAAATTTGAAGCTCTTCTTTACGGAGAAGTTATAGGTAGAGATATGGATTTCTTTGCATTTTGGCATTCATCACAAAAAGATGATCCCGGTTTAAATATTTCTATGTATACAAATGCAAAAGTAGACAAACTTTTAGAAGACGCGAGAACAACATCAGATGCATCAATAAGGGCAAGTAAATACAAAACTTTTTCTGAAGAAATTCAAAAAGATATTCCGGCAGTATTTTTATATTCACCAGAATTTATTTATATAGTACCAGAAAAAATTCAAGGTTTTTCAATGGGAACAATAACTTTACCTTTCGAAAGATTCCTAGACATTAATAATTGGTATATAGAGACAAACAATCTTTGGAAAATATTTATAAAATAAAAAATACTTTTTTTAATAATTTTAATAATTAATGTTTTAGTTTTTACTTTTAGGTATCTTCTATAGATTAAAAACTATAAACCACAAACAAATACATGATTAACAACCAACAAAATCAACACGGCGGAAACAGAAGAAAATTCATTCCCCAAAAAAATAGTGCGTTCGAACATAATAATAGCCAAAATATTCAACCTAACACTAACAGTAGATCTTTTTCTGCTGTTTCAAACATAGTAAATACTGGAACAAAATCTTTTGTCGCTGAAAATTTAAACAAGCCAGAGATTCCAAAGAAAAAACTTATTTTTGTAAGAAAAGGACAATCTCATTCACATAGTAATCAAAATTTGGTCCATAAAAATAATGCAAAAAAACACGGTGTCAGAAAAGTAACTTCAGAATTTGCAACAAAAAAAGAACAAATTATTCCACCACTCGCCGAAGGAAATATAAGAATCATCCCCCTTGGCGGAGTCGAGGGTATAGGACAAAACATGACTGCCATAGAATATGGAGACGATATTATTGTTGTTGATGCTGGAATACAATTTAAAACAGAAGAGACACCTGGTATTGACTATATTCTTCCAAACACAAAATATCTTGAACAAAGAAAAGGAAAAATAAGAGGTTTGGTAATAACGCATGGTCACTTAGATCATATAGGAGCAATACCTTTTGTTATGGAATCTTTGGGTAATTGTCCAATATACACAAGAGAGTTCGGGGCACTTTTAATAAAAAAGAGACAGTCTGAATTTCCTCATCTGCCAGAATTAAATATAAAGATGATAGATAAAACGACGGACTTTTTACCAATTTCAGCAAATCTTAAAATAAAATTCTTCGGAATCACTCACGCTATTCCAGACTCGACTGGAGTAATTATTGAAACTCCGCTTGGAGATATAGTTTGCACTGGAGATGTAAGAGTAGACAATACCAATGGAATTCCTAAAGAAAAAGAATTCGAGCAATACAAATTTTTAAAAAACAGAAAGATTCTTCTTTTGATGATGGATTCTACTGGAATAGAAAAACCGGGTTGGGGTATATCTGAAGATTTAGTTATTTCTACAATAGACAGTATCGTCAAAAATGTTACTGGAAGAATTATCATAGCAACTTTTTCTTCTCAGGTTGAGCGTATTTTACATTTTATAAGAATGTCAGAAAAATATGGTAAGAAATTGGTTATTGAAGGAAGAAGTATGAAAAACAACGTGGAAATAATTAAGTTCTTGAAACTTGCTGACACAAAACATATTATCGATGTAAAAGATATGCACGATTACCCCCCTCATAAACTCATGATACTTTCAACGGGTGCACAAGGTGAAGAATTTGCTGGCTTAATGAGAATGTCTAATAATACTCACAAGGAAATTAAATTAAACAAAACAGATACAATTATCTTGTCTTCATCAATTATCCCAGGAAACGAAAGAGCAGTTGCAGATTTAAAAGATAATCTATACAGACATGATTCAAAAATAATTACCTATACAGATACAGACGTTCATGCTGGTGGTCACGGAAAAAGATCAGAACTTGAGTGGATACATCAACAAATTCCATATAAATTCTTCATGCCATATCACGGCCATCATTATATGCTTAAAATGCATGCCGAGTTGGCTATGAATATTGGTGTGGCTAGAGAAAATGTTGTTGTTCCAGACAATGGAAGTGTGGTTGAAATAGTAGATAATGGAACAAAAATTAAAATGTTAAAAGAAAAGGCACCGTCTGGAATTGTTATGGTAGATGGATTCTCGGTTGGAGATGTCCAAGAAGTTGTTATAAGAGATAGACAAATGCTTGCCCAAGACGGAATGTTTGTAATCATCGCAAGTATTGATGTTAATCAAGGTAAATTAAAAAAATCTCCAGACATTATTTCAAGAGGTTTCGTGTACTTAAAAGAATCACAAGATTTATTAAAAAATACAAGATTTATAATTAAAAAAACAATTGAGGAAAGTGCAATTGGAAATCCAATAAACTTTGACATGCTAAAAGACGCAATCACAGATAATGTTAGTAGATATTTGTTTCAGGAAACAGCCAAAAAACCAATGGTGATACCTGTGGTAATTGGAGTTTAAAATAACAAGACAAAAGGCCGATTCGCTCAATGAATCGGCCTTTTATTTATAGTGTATCTTTGATAGTTAAAGTATATCTTATAGAAAAAATCATTAACAAACCCAAGATATAAAATATCCCGTATATTGGTACAAACAGCATGAGTATTACGGCAACTATTGGTGCTACAACATATGCAGCCGAACCAATAAACCTGTAAAAATTAATTACATTTAAATTCTTGTCATTAACTTGCTTGAAAAAATATGTATCATTCATCACCTCAACAATGGCTGCGCCGGTTCTTCCAACAAATAATATAATAACCCATAGGACCATACTCTTATTGTGTATAAGCGGTATTATTGCTGTAGAGACCCCCATTAAAATATACCCCAAAGTAAGCAGTTCTTTCTCGCCAAGTTTTTTATCTGCAAGATAACCTAGCGGTACTTGGACAATCACAAAAGGTAAAAGGGCTATGGAAAAAATAATACCGCTCGTAACAAAATTGAAACCAACGTACTGATTCAAATAAATTGTTCCATAAATCACCATCCATGAGTAAAAAAACTGCAACATAAAACCAGAAGTAATAATGTTTTTTATGTTTTTATTAGGTGCAATACTTTTAATAGTTTCAAACATATTAAAAGTTTTGTAGTCCGGGTCTTTAAAATCTTTCAGGCTAGAAGTAATAATGAATAGCACTGGAATCATAATTAGTGCAACAATAAAGAAAATCATTCTGAAAGAAAATTCCTCAACAATAATACCCGCAATCCATGGCGAAAAAAGCCAAGCAAGATTTAGACTAGTTAAGTATGTTCCTCTGATCCCCCCGGTAATAACATCGGAAGAATTGTGTTCAATAAAGATATCAAAATTAAAGTATATTGCAGTTGATATGGCTCCTGAAATTAAAAAAGACAACAAAATAAGAAAAACACTTTGAAAAAAAGCTAGCCCCAAAAAAGTTAGAAAATACATTACAGATAAATATAATGTTAATTTATAATTACCAAACTTTTTTAGTAATTTGGGAACAAATAATAAAGCAAATAAAGAAAAAATGGCGTTTAATGCGAAGAAAACACCAACGGCTTGCTCACTAGTCAAACTTTTTATAAAACTTGAATTAATATACGCAGGTATAGAGGACGTGAAAGCAAAAACAAAGCTCAAAACATATAGCGTAAATAGGGTTGATTTTCTAAATTTCATAAAATTTATTGTCATAATTTTATTATACTATAGACTATATACTAAATACCAGATATTAATTCTTTACTGCTTCTATACACATAAACATCGGTATTTCTTTTCTGGCGACATCTTCCGTCTTTTGTCTTGGACCGTCTTGGCTTTTTTTGTTTGAAATCCACTCAAAAAGGTTAGAAACCGAGAAACCAGAAGTGTTTAGACTGTTAAAATATGTCTGTATTGGCCTGTGAAAAGATACTGTAAATTGTTTATATTTTTGGTTTTTTTCTCCAGGATTCATGTCTATATTTACCATAGTTTCCGAAAGATATCTTCCTACTCTTCTATACTGCATTTTATTTTTTTCATCATATTCCCAATCACTTTTTCTAGGCACACGAAAAGCTGGGTGATTAAGAACAAAATACAACTTCCCTTTTGTCTTCAATACTCGATAACATTCCATAAAAACACTAGATATGTTGTCTATATTCTGAAGCGCTAAAATTATTGAAACTTTATCAAAACTCTCATTATTAATAAAAGATAAATTATTTGCAGAAGAAACAAAATAATTAATATTTGATTCACTTTTTTTCTTAGCTATTTTTATAAGCTCGTCTGATATATCAACACCGGTCACTTTTGCACCAAGTTTTGCAAATTCACGAGAAAAAATACCCTGTCCACAAGCAAGGTCCAAAATGTTATCAGAACTTTTTATTTTCATCAATTTGACTAGATTTGGTAATATAACTTCGTTTTGGTAAATATTATCTTTTTTGAGTAAATCATCATACCAATGTGCTACATTTCCCCAAGAGGTTTTTTTATTATTTTTTGGTTTCTTTTTCATCCTATTTTAAAATAACTGGAATAAAAATTGATTGGTCAAAGTCTGGATTCCCCGATGGATTATCATTATTTAAAACTATTAAAGCAGGCCCCGAGCTAGATGCATTATTATAATCTAATTCTGCAGTAAAATTTACAAAACTAGTCGTTGCCCAATCGCTTTGAGCCATCCCTACGGTTGAAGTAATGATATTACCATCCACATCTACGAGTTGTATTGGAAACGTTGCTTCAAAAAACCAGCTACCTCTGGCTTTTCCTTGTATTTTTATTGGATTCGATACCTGCTGATTATCTTTGATATTATTTACAATAATAGGCATTTCAATAGTAGAAGTTGAATTTATGTTCTTTTGTGACAGTTCTGTTCCCCTTCTTCCCCAATCAAAAACAAGCGCTAGAAAAGTTATAACGATTAAAATTATTACTGTAAATAAAACAAGTTTTTTCATTATAATATTTTAATTTGTTGTACTTGCATTTGCTGTAGAACTCGCAGAAATAATCCACGTCGGATAGCCTTGAATGCCTTTATCGATACAAAGCTGTGTATTATCGGGACACTCAATATAATTTATATATTTAAAAGAATCTCCAAAAGCCGCTTTCTGCTCTTTACAGTGCGGGCACCAGACAGCACCATACATAACAGCACCTTTTTGAGTCAAACATTTAGCAAAATCATCAAAATTTTTATTTGTTGGCAAAACACATTGAGTACTTGATGCCAGTGTTTGCATTGTCTTTTCTCCATCAAATCCTTCAATCCTGATACTATTATTTACTATTATCGGTTTTGAAGTTTTATAGAAAACAGCAAATATAATAACGGCAATAATAACTAACACAGCACAAACCATAATTATTATATTCTCCTTACTTATTTTTTCGTCTTTCATTTTATTTTAATTTTATTTTTCATCACAACAATTAACAAGTTTTGCCATGATGTCATTCATTGTCATTGGTTTATTTTCTTCTACTATATTGCATGCATGTAATATTTTTAATCTTAAAGCAAAAAACATATTGAACATTTCATAAGCTTTTTTAAACATTTCTTTTGCTTCATCTTTTTTTCCACTTGATTGAAGTTTTGTTCCTACTTCAATAAGTCTCATTGATGTGGCGAGCAAATGTTTTGAAATACACCACGTTTCACCTTCCGTCTTATCTATCATTTTTGCCAAAAGTTTTGTTCTTATAGAACGAACTTCTTGCAACATATCAAAATATTCTGGTTTATCTATTTTTGCACCAGTAAAGAAAAAATGTTCTTCAAGACTAATAAGATTCATGATGGCGATGGCCAAATCTTCTTCTGTAGAAAGGTCGAGGTTTTTACCTTGTTTAAACTCTTCAACTCTCTTCATGATTTCTTCATAATTCATTTCCTTTTTCATCATATTATATTTATTAATTTCTAATAAACTAAAATCTATTAACTGTTTCTTAGTTTATCATAAAAACCAAAGAACCCAAAAGTATCATTATAAGTGCAATCCAAATCCTCGCTTGTTTAGTTTCTGCCTTTCTAATTCTATCCATTGTGTCCAAAACCTTTTTGTTTACAGCAATACCAAGTGCGACAAGTAAAGGTAAAACAAACATAAAATTATAAAACAAAAGATACGCTGTGCCTTTCAAAATATTATGCTGGTCGTGCAAAAGTCCCAAGACAAATAAATATGGCCCACCAGTGCAAGGAAATTCAAAAAGACCAACAACTATACCGAGAATAAAAGATGCTGGTAAAGTTGCCTTTTCTATAAGCACTGAAATTCTTCCGTAAGCAAATTTTGGAATTTTGAGTTTGATTGGGAAACTTGGAAAAAACTCATTTATAAGTGCAACCAAACCAAAAAGGATTAGGGCGGTGGCACCAACTTTTGACATTAAATTTGGAATATTAAACAAGCTTAATGCTTTTAACAAACCTAGCCCAATAAAAATATATGTGGCGAATATTCCAAAAACATAAGCGAGTCCTGCCCAAACAATATCTCTTCTTTTTCTTCCAAGACTAAACAGAAAAGTTATAGTCAGAAACAAAACAGAAAAAGCACATGGATTTACACTATCTATAAGTGCAGCAGAACCAACAAGTGCCGGCATCCACCCTTTATAGGTTCTCATATCTGGAACGTGAAGCTGAAAAACGCCTGAATATAAAAGTATCAGTCCAACAATTATTATGACAAACAATGCTACTCCAAGAATTTTCCGTTTGTTCATAGAAAATGATTATAACATAATAATTATTATTTCGAGGATACAGAAAAAGGGCGACCGCTTCGCGGTCGCCCCTACTGTGGTAGTTTCCATGCACTTTTTCTCTCTTTTTTTTTCTTTTTCTTAAAATCAATTTTCGCTACTCGGGCCCCACAAAAAGCGCCCGCCAAACCTGCTAGGTACATCCAGCCGTCAATTGTCAGCCAATTACTATGGTCGATACTGAAAAAAACAATCTTGACCAGAAAAAATGCAAAGACCAGAGAAGCAAACAGGTCAAGAATAAATCTTATCCTTCTATGTTCTCTCAGGACCACTATCAAAGCCCCGGCGATTGTAGCTGTCCCTACAAACGCTACAAATATTATGACCGTTTTCATAATGCCTCCTCTTTAATTAGCTTTGGTGTTCTTTCCTATTTAATCTAATACATTTTAATTAATTTGTAAATAGACAAAAAGAGGGGCGACTTCGTCGCCCCTCTTTTTGTATTTTTATACTTTATTCTTATTTCTTCCCTTTTTTCTTTACAATTTTCTTTACTTCTTTTTTTGGTAAAGAAACTGTCATACTTTTTACAACCTCAGTCTTTGTAGCTGATTTTGTATGAGCAAGATTTTCAATAGAAACAATCATCTTATCAATTTTTGAATTCAATAATTCTAGCTGTCTTTTTACATCACTTCCACCTTCATTTGAAGGGAAACTTGGTCTTGTTGGTCTGTCATTAAAGTCTCTTCTAGGAGCTCTGTCTTGACCTGCACCTTGGCTTCTAAAGCAATCATTACAATACACTGGTTTGCCTGCTGTAGGCTTAAATGGGACCTCACAAGGCTTTTTACAAGCGTCACATGTGACTTTAGTCATTGTAACTGGACCTCTATCGTCTCTTCTAAAATTTGGTCTTCCACCACCAAAACCACCCCTATTACCACCACCAAATCCCCCACCACCTCGATTAAAATTTCCCATCCCGTTAGAGATTAAAGCGTTATGTATTGGCACTTTAATCAAATTATTTTATAAATATATTATTGACTTGCTTGGCTC
>Ga0209083_1003405_pt1 | contig 13359 bp, 13 predicted proteins | sample AM7aDNAmetaG_FD_184132 | JGI IMG/M metagenome (GOLD analysis project Ga0209083, IMG submission 184132) | Freshwater microbial communities from Finland to study Microbial Dark Matter (Phase II) - AM7a DNA metaG (SPAdes) (version 3) | ecosystem: Environmental > Aquatic > Freshwater > Lake ...
TCACTGGCGCGGGCGAGCCATTTTTCGTCACGGCGAAATTGTTCCAATGTTTCCGTGGCAAAGAACTTCGTGCTGTTGCGGGCGGGATGGCCGAGCGGTTTCAGCAGTCCCGCCGCGATCAGCATGAGGACTTCATGCGGATCAAAGCCAAGAAACCACGCCGTCTGGGTAGCGTCGAGGCGGGCGGGAAACACCTTCCAACTGAGAAATTCGCTTTGTTGTGCGATGACATTCATAAGGCGGCGATGGTTGATGGTCAGGTTTGCGGCCGATGCCGCCGGCCATCGCCGGACGGCGGCAGGATTTGACCGGCAATCAACCCCTTGAAACTCAGGTCGGGCAGTATGTCCGAAACTTTTACCCCCAGCGAATAGGCGATAAGCTGGATGCAATAGGCGGGCACGTCGCCCCGACCGGTCTCCCAATTTGCGACAATCGAGCGCGTAATCGGCGCGCGAATGGTTTGGAGCCACAGCGCAAGTTCATCCTGGGTAATCCGCTGCCGTTTACGAAGGTTGCGGATGCGGCGTCCGACCGGATAATGGATTTTTGGGTTCATACATGGATGGCCGCCCCGCGCGTGTGCCGGGGCGAATGTTTTTTGGTTTGGTTTTCGGAATTCTTCGGTTCGTCGTCGCCGTCTGAAACGGCTTCCGCCTGGCTCGGTGCCTGATTCTTGGTGAGATCCAATTTTTCCTCAATCTCGCTCTGACGTCGGGTCAATTCTTGAAAACGGTCTTCACGCTCGAACTTCGCGCCGACCTTTTCGCCGAGTTCCTTGGCCCGCTTGTTGGCGTCGGTGATGTCCAGTTCCAGCCTTTCCGCGCGTTCATCAAACCCCTGCACGGTTGCCTCCAACGAGCGGATGGTGCCGAGCGCCGTGTCCGTGACCCGCGCGGCATAACTGTTTTGGCCGCGCACGACCATTTCCGTGGTGTCGTTAAAACTCGGCCGCAGATATAGATCAAACCCGGCGAATTTTCCCAGGCGGACATCCTCCCCGAACCGGGCCTTGAGTTTTTCCGCCCGGCGCAGGATCAATTCACCCGCGATGCCCCGGTTGTTGGATTCCTGCCCGTCGAGTTCAATCCGAAATTTATCGCCGGACGTGTCCTGACGAACACCCAAGTCCTGCCGCAGATTGGCGAGGCGCGTGGTAAAGATTTCGGCATCCTCGTGCGAGCGGCGGAGGTTGGAACGGATGCGGTATTGTTCCTCGGCATGGGCGGAACGCAGGCGGGTGAGCCGGATCAACTCCGCGTCCACCTGGGCTTTTTCAATCACCAACGGATTACCCGACGCGATGGCCTTCACCTCGGCGTAGGTCAGCGCTGCCGAATCCAAATCCTCCAGCCGCCGAATCGTCATGTCGCCGCTCATCACCTGCGCGATGAACTTGGCCTTCGTCTCCAACGTCTGCCACATATAGGCATCAAACGAACCTTCGGTGACGTAGCGGAAAATCTGGATGACGGAATTCTTATTGCCCTGCCGGAGGATGCGCCCTTCGCGTTGCTCCACGTCCGCCGGTCGCCATGGCGCGTCAAGATGATGCAAGGCAATCAACCGTTCCTGCACGTTTGTGCCCGAACCCATTTTTTGTGTGCTGCCGAACAGCACGCGGATTTTGCCCGACCGCACGTCACGAAACAGCGCCAGCTTGGAAGCGTCCGAATTGTAATCCTGAATAAAGGCGATTTGGTCAACGGGGATGCCGAGCTTTTCCAACTTCTGCGCCATGTCGTTATAGACGGAGAAGCCTTTGTCCTTCGGCGTGGAAAGGTCGCAAAACACGAGCTGCGCGGAACGCTCCGGTTTGGATTCCTGCCAGATGTTGAAAATCTTTTCAACGGCCAGATTCACTTTGCCCTGGGGTCCGTCTGGAGCGGTTGGTCGCATCAGCCGAAGATCAAGCGCGGCCTTCCGCCCCTCCGACGTGATCTTGAGCATGTTATCTTCGCTGGGGTCAACCCGTCCGGTTCGCAATCTTTCGGCACGAGCCGCGAGCGACTGGACGAACGCCTTGAGTTCCTCGGTGGCCGGTGCGTTGCGGATGGCTGGCTTCTCGCCGTCCAGCTTCGGGCGTGGCAGATTCAACATCGCGGCCGTCTGCACGTCGGCGGATTGGCGAAACATCTGCATCAACTCCGGCACGTTGATGAAACGCGCGAACCGCGTGTTCAGCCGGTAGCCCGCACCGTCCGGCGAAAGTTCCATCGCTGTCACCGGTTCGCCAAACGTCGCGGCCCACGAATCGAAGTGATGCAAATTATGTTTCTTCAAGGCGTCGTGCTGAAGATACCGCTGCATCGTGAACATTTCGGCCATGCTATTGGCGATGGGAGTGCCCGTGGCGAACACCACGCCGCCGCCGCCATTCAACGACTGGACGTGCCGCACTTTTAGAAACATATCAAAGGCACGCTCGCTGGCGGTTTGCGGCAGACCGGCGATGCGCGTCATCTTGGAAACGTAGAAAAGATTCTTAAAATAATGCGCCTCGTCCACGAGCAACCGGTCCACGCCGAGTTCTTCAAACGTCAGCGTGTTGTCTTTTTTATGTTCGGCGGCCAGAGTTTGAAGTTTGGCTTCGAGCCGTTTCTTGGCCTTTTCCAATTCTTTTACCAACCGGCGATTGGAGCTGTCCGCGTGCTCGCGCCGGATCATTTCCAATTCGTGCAACTGCTCCTTGAAAAATCGTTCCTGCGTTTCGCGCGAAAGCGGGATGCGTTCAAACCCGGAGTGCGTGACAATGACGGCATCCCAATTGCCGGTCGCAATCCGGCTAAACAATTTTTTGCGGTTCTGCGACTCGAAATCCTCCTTGCCGGCGGCCAGGATGTTTGCGCCCGGATACAACGTCAGCAGCTCGGTGGAGAACTGGCCGAGCATGTGGTTGGGAACGACAAACATCGGCTTACCAGAAATTCCCAGCCGCCGCGACTCCATCGCGGCGGCGACCATCGTGTAGGTCTTGCCCGCACCGACGACGTGGGCGAGCAATGTGTTCGGCGTTTGCAGAATCCGCCAGACCCCGGCCTTTTGGTGCGCGTGCAGTTGAATCGCGCCGCTCGCGCCGGGCAAGGTCAGATGATCGCCGTTGAACGTGCGGACGCGCGTATGATTAAACGTGTCGTTGTAGAGACGGCACAGCCGTTCGCGGCGCGAATCGTCCGACCAGACCCATTCCTTGAATTTTTCTTTGATGCGTTCCTGTTTCTCGCGCGCCGCTTCGGTGGACTGCGCGTTGACGACGGGCTTTTTATCCACCGTGTCATAGACTGTCGGCGTTTTCAGATTCAACGCGTCCTCGATGAGTTCAAGTGCCGTGTAACGATCCGTGCCCCAATCCGTCGTGTTCGCGGTCGCGGCTCGGGCTTCCCAGTTAGGATTGATGCTCCAGGTGCCGAGCGCGTGGATGTGGCCGATTTGAACGCCGGACGGAATGTTGAGCAGTTCATTCGTGAACTGCTGCACGTCTTCCGGTGGCAACCAAGCTGCGCCCAAGCGCACATCAATTTCCGTAGCCGCGAGGTCTGCCGGCTGAACGGATCTCAACGCCTCGACATTCTCGGCAAAACGCGGGTCGGTCACGGCGGCGGCATCCGCCACGGACAACTTCTCCCGCACGTTGCCGGAGAGATACTGGTCGTCGGTCTCCCATTGGTTTGTCTGGGGATTCAGAAAAATGACTCCTTTCAAGTCCGGCAAAAATTCCTGAATCGGTTTGTTGAGCAAATCGGCCATGTGGTCGAGGTCAACGCAACCATGCTCGTTCAAGGTGACGAGCAGCGCCTCCTTCGGCGTGCCGACCGATTCAACTGGCTGGCGGTGATGAATCGTCCGCTCGGTGAAAATTGTCGCCTTGGTTGCCCGCTTGGTTTCGTCGTTGTAATTTTCCAGCGAGAGCAACAATGGCAAATCCGGGTCGCCGTCGAAAGCGCGCTGGTTGGCGCGAACATTCACCGGACCAAAGCGTCCGACGAAACGGTCGTAAGCCAGATTGAGTTGCCGGCGCGTCTCGATGACGTGTTCTTCAGGGCTGCCGTCCATCTGCGCCCGCAAACAATCCCGCACCGCATCCCGCACCGGAATCAAATGGCGGATGCGCGAACGCATCTCGCTGGGCATGTCGGTAAGCGGACGCAGAACATTTTCCTCACGGATGCAGACCATGCCGTCGTGCAGGCAGTAGGCGTTGGGTTTGACGAAATCCGGTGCGGGAATGGTTTCTTCCAGCGTTGGCTCGGCGACCTTGTGCGCCTGCGCCTGATAAATATCGTGCGGTAATTTTTCAACAGCCTCGGCCAGCGCGTCGGCCAGTTTGCGACCATCCGGTTCCAGCGTCGGCTCATTGCCACGATACATCCCGCCATCAAGCCGCAATCTGCCGAGCATCATTTCGGGGTGAGCGGCAAAGTATTCGTTGATGGTGAACGCTTCGCCGACGTCGTTGGTAAAACTCGCCGTTTCTTTCCAAGCTGTGCCAGTGGGCGTTTCACCAGCGCGGAGTTTGCGAAGCATCACGATGTCGGTCGTGACTTCCGTGCCGGCATTCTTTTTGAACGCATCATTTGGCAGGCGGATGGCCCCCAGCAACTCGGCGCGCGTGGACAACATTTCACGCAGCGTCGAATCCAGTTTATCCATTGTGCCGCGCGATGTGATGAACATCAGCAGACCGCCGGGCCGGACTTTCTCCAAGGCCGCCGCAAAGAAATAATCGTGGATCTGAAATTTGTAACTGTTGAAGCGCGGATCGTGAACGGTGTAATCGCCAAATGGGACGTTGGAAACGGCGAGGTCGTAAAAGCCATCGGCAAGTTTGGTCTGCTCAAATGCCTGCGCACGAATGTCAACATCCGGATAAAGCGCCTTCGCGATGCGTGCCGTCAGTGGATCAATCTCGATGCCGGTGACGGTCGAGCGACGAAGCATTTCTTCGGGCATGAGACCGACGAAGTGGCCGATACCGCAGGCCGGTTCAAGCACGCGACCGCCCTTAAAACCGAATCGTTCGGCGGCGCGATACATGGCGCCGATGACGGTCGGCGCGGTGTAATGGGCGTTAAGGGTGGTGGCACGGGCGGAACGGTGTTCTTCATCGGAAAGAAATTCCGACAACTGGATTTGCTCCTTGTGCCAGTCGGCGTTGTCCACGTCGAACACCTGGGGCAGCGCCCCCCAGCCGACATATTTTACGAGCGCGGCTTTTTCTTTTTCCGTCGCCGGACGCTCCTCGGCATCGAGCGTCCGCAGGGTCTGGATGGCGGCCAGGTTCCGCTGAAATTTTTGCTTCGCTCCACCTTCACCTAAACGGTCAGTCTCGGCGATGCGATAGGCGTTGAGATTTTTGGGCGGTTCGTCCTGATGCTGGCGATGCCGACGCTCTTTCTTTGGCTTGGAATTATCAGAGGCGTCCGCCCGGTGGCCATCCGCTTGGTGGCCGACTGCTAAGTCTCGGGTGGCAGGAGGATATATTTCTCCCGAACCATTTCCCAGGCTTGCGTGTGCGCTTGCTGTGCCGTTTTTTCCAGCTTCATCAATTCCAGGCGCAGCGTGGCCATTTCGTCCTTCGTCTTTTCCTCCGCCTCCACCAGCATCTGGTGCAACAATCCCTTCCGTTCCAGTTCGCGCACCATTTTCGGACGGTGTTCGCGCCAGTGTTTCTCGGCCATCCGGCCGTATTGCGTCAAGGGTGTCATGGGTCGGCCTTCGCGTTGAAAAAAGGTCAAGTTGCTGGTCTGAATTTGGTTGGTTGCGCCGGACGGCCATGGAAAGGTGATGGTTGGGGGTGCATTCGGCAAGACCCGTTTACTTTTTGGCCGGCGGCCGTTTGCCGCGTCGCCGCGTAAAAATCCGGAGGTTTACGTCGGCGGCTTTGCCGACAAAATGCCGCTTTTTGGGAAACAAATCCTGCTCCCGGATGTCCAGCGCCTCGGCAAAGAATTCGATTTGTTTGCAGTTGGCCACACAGCGCATGTTTTCAATGTTGGCAAGAATATCCCGTGTCATGTTGATGCAGCCCAGCAGGTGCAATTTGGTGACGAAGGCATACTGCGACAATCCCCGCTGATTGCGCCACCACGCCAGCATTCGCCCGATTACATTGGCATCCTTGGGCATTTTCACCTCCAATTAGCATTTGTAACATTTCAGATTTAGGCTGCAAAAATAACCTCCATCCTGAACCCACGGTTGACAACCTAGAGCAAAACGCGGTGAATTTATTAGCCGACGAAAATTTTTTCCACCGAAAGCAAATTTCGTTTCCAAATTGCGACCCGGTTCCGGTTGTGCTTTCAATTGCGACCGGAAGCCGTTAGCTTCAACCCGGTTATATGGAAGTAACTCATGCAATATCATCGCTTTGCGTATTCGATGCCGGTTCGTTCGGGAGAGGGTCCCAATCTGGCCAAGATTCGGGATGGGGCGGCTTTTAGCGAAGTCACCGCCCCGCTGGCGAGACTCGGATATGAATACGGGCAGATGATCTACAATCCGCCCTTCAATCCGGCGCTGGGCACCGGGCTGGGCGCGGAACATTTCCATTTCATCAAGCCGAGCCATCTGATGATTTTGACCACGCGTCCGCCGCTGGACGATGTGACCCACGGCGACAAAAAACTGGTGCAGCCCAGCCACACGCACCTGGAAAAGCAGATTTTTGCGGAATGCCGGAAATATTTTGCGGTGTCCTCCCGTTCCCATGTCCAGTTGACACCGGCGGCCGGGGCGAATTTTGAGAAGGCCGAACTTATCTTCCATCAGCATAAGAGCGCCCGGCTGAAGTTTTACAAGCGGCTGGACGAGTTCCGGGGCCGATGTGTTTCCAAAAAGGCGAACATCAGCCTGGGTTTCTTTTTGCGCACGAAAGCCATCCCGGAATACGGCTGCGGTCTGCTGGCCTCGTTCGGCATGGGCAGCCGGGAAACCCTGATCTGGAATCGCATCGTCCGGACCCGGTTTCCCGAATGGGTCAACCGCTCCGCCTTCATCGTGGCGGAAATGAATCTCACTCCGATTCCGGCAAATCCGGTGACGCTCGAATTTGTGGACCAGATCAAAACTAAAATTCTTTTGGAACATCGGATTGATTAGCCCGCCCCGGTTCAGACCCCTGCAGAGCCGCAAACCGGGGACGGGCGGCTGGTTCAAACACCGACGGCCTCACCCCGGGCCTGCTGCTGGCCTTGCACGCGGGCGACCGCGCGCCGCGTGGTCCGCCCGATTTGGGCGATGACGTCCTCCTTCTGCTCATCCGGGACGTTTTTTACCAGCAGCTCATAAGCCTGCTTCAATTCGGGGCTCCGGTTGATCTGCTTCAGGACGCCTTCCCGGATGCGCTGCTGGCGGTCGAGTTCACGCACTTCATTCAGGACGACGGTGCGTTCGAGCCGTTCGCGGGGCATCGCCTGGAGGTAGTCCCAATACTTCGGATTTTCTTTGATGTGGGCGTCAATTTTGGCCTCCACTTCAGGATTGATCCGATAGGTCGGTGGTTCAGCCGGCGCATTCGCGCCGTTGGCACCATTTGGCGGTGTTTTCGTTTTTGTGCTCATAATGAGGTTGTTTTGTTGGTTGTTAATATTGCCGGCGTGATTGCCGACAAAGGGTTTCACGGACTCAACGGGTCGGCGGTGGCGTTGGTCGTGGAAATGGAGAGTGCTGACGGTTGCTCCGGTGCGGCGGCGAGAGCATCAATCCGCTTTTGCATATCGATCACAGTCACGCGCAGCCGGGCCGTTTCCTGAAGATTGGTTTTAGTCTGCTGCAACGCGGCTTGAAACTGTGCCAGCGCCGCCGACAAGGTGCGGGCCTGCAACATGATTTGAGTGGTGGCGAGCCGCTGCGAATTCACTTCCGCCAGAATGACATCGTTGACCGGAGCCGGGACGAACGCCGCATCGCGCGGTGGCAGCACGGGAAAATTGCCGCCAACTGAGCCGGGATGGAAGTCCCAGCGAGTGTTTTCCTCGACCCGATAGACAACATGCTGCTCGTGCAGCACCAGATCATCATTTGGGTCGGAATAGCGCCCGACGTGATAGGCGTTGACGATTTCAGGATAGCGGATGGCAGAAATCTCCGCTGGCGGCTGTTGCGGTCGCAACGTGAGCTTGGTTGCGGTGGAACACGCGGACAGAAACAACAAGGGAATGAGATAATATGTTTTCATGGTTTGGATTTGGCAGGTTCGTCTTTTTCTGCGGTGACGGGAATGGTGGTGCCGCCGAGCGAGGCATCGGCGGCGTCAATGGTTTGCAGGACGTAGAGATAAAATTGTTTTCCGCTCGGCACGCGGACGTAAAAACCGTTCTTCTGGATCGAATCCAGAATCTGCTGGGCGTAGGTTTGCAACACCGCCTGTGCCCCCGCAAAGGGAGCGTTATTGAGCGTGGGACTGTTGACCGGGCCAAAGACAGTCTGTTGTTTTTCCGTCAAGGCGCTGGCCGCGCCAGACAGGAACGTCGCGGCAAAAAGTTTGATGTCAGCCAGGTTGTCAGACTTGATGACCTCGCCGCGCAAACCGGCGCTGCCGTCGGTGATGGCCCAGCCGGACTGGTTGGTTTCATCATCAAATTCGCGGTCCAGGGCGATGGCTTTGATCTGCATTTCCATCCCGTTCTGCCAAATCAGCGTCCAACTGTTACCACTGGCGATGCGTTCACGTTGGTGGTCGGTTTGGGCCGTCCCATGAATCTCCGTGCCCGCCGGGATTACCAATTTGCCGCCATAATAGACATTCTCGGTTATGAGACCGACAATGGGTGTCTGGATGGAAGCCGAGTCCACGGTGATAACCGTCTCGCAGGGAATCAGCCGTCCGAAGGGTGCAAACACCGCGCTTAACTTTTTGACCGGCGCAAAGCCCGCCGAACTGTCCGCAAACAAACTGATGGGCGAGAGCGTTGGTGCCTGGTTCGCGGGAACCACTGGCAACGGAGATGGTTTTTGAAAAGTAGACGGCGACGATGACGGCAACATCGTTGGCTCCGGCTTGGGCGGCGGCGGTGGATAATAAACCTGCATTGGCCGCGTGACGGACTGCACCACCTGCGGCCGGTCAGTGACATTGGTCGCCAGCGCCGTGACCCTGACCGCATTTTCGGCAGACGGGTTGTGTTTGCGGAGGACACAGAAAATAGTCAACGCGGCAGCGAACAGCGCAATAAAGGCAACGAGCTTGCCGGTCTTGGTTTTGAAAAAATTGAGAAGGTCGCGCGGTTTCATAGGTGGCCACGGGGTGAACGGATCGGATGCACGCTGGGAACATTGGTAATAGTGATGACCGGAGCTGGCGGTGGCGGCGAAAGGCGCGTCAACAAAACCGTAAAGGCATTGCGCAGGGACAATTCGTTGCGCCCGCCATCCGGTGTGCCAGTGACGGCGAAATAAACGATACTTTGGCTTCTGGGCGGCACCGTGCCATTGGCATCACTGATGGATTGGGGATAAAGCCGGCTGCCGGCGCGCAACGCAAAACTGTCCGGCTGATAAATCAGCGACGCGTCGCTCTTGTTGGTGATGCCGATACGAAAAACCAGCGTATCCTCGGTGTTGAAACGGAAAGCTTCCTCGATCTGGATTTCGTAGTCATTGAAATCGCTGACGAGCGGTTTGCCGTCGTAGGTGGTGAAGTCCACGTTGGCCATACACTCGGGCTGTTGCGCCTTGAGCAGCGGAAACGCCTTGGCCTTGTCGAGCAGCGCCAGCAATTTTAGCGGGCTGACTTCGGACGCATGGCCGATGCCTTCCTCCTCCGGCGTCGGCATGGCTGCCATGTTGAGCGACAAGACCGGTTGGCCGCTTTCGGTCAGTTCAAAAACGTAGGTGCGGTCGTTCCAGCGGATGTTGAGATTCGCTGATGCCCTCGGGAACAGGGCGCGCACGGAAAGGAACGCCGAGCCTTTGGTGTGGGCCAGTTGAAACCGGCCCGGCGTTTTTCCGTCCACCGTGATGCCCGCACCGTCAATGGCTTCGATGGCACCCGGAAAACTGATGGTGGTGACGCGGTTGGTTGCAACCGGCACCAAGACCGCGACGCGATCATCCAGCCAGACTTGTTGGATGGCCGACGACTGTGCCAGCGCCATGCCAGCGGTAAGTAATAATAGGCTAACGATTGATTTCATATTTGAAGTCGCCCACGGCGGTGGGGAAGCGTCCGTTCAGGGCCATGTTGGGGTTGCGGATGAGGCGGAGCCGGAGCGTGAACGGAAACGCCTCGGTGAACGCCTTGTCTTGAAAGATGCCGCTGCGGATGATCTGGCCGGTGACAGCGGCGAGCACCTCGTTGTCGCGGGTTGCCAATATATCTATCCGTCCGATTTCGGCTTTCTGGTGCAACTGCTTGGCGCGAAATTCAACCATCTCTTTGATGCGTTCATCCTGCGCCTTGGCCAAGGCGGGTTTGAGGAACAGCAATTTGAGCAGATCAGCATTGTCGAAGTCCTTGGGGTTGCGTTCGAGGAAGGCCATCGTCGCCAGTTCCGCCTGCTGGATGTGCAAATCTTTGGCCTCCGAAAACTGGAGCAACGGATTTAGGTAATAGGTGCCGGCGGGATCAATGATGACAACGCGCTCGCGCTGTTTGAACTGGGAGATGATGTGGTAACGGTCAATCGCCGACAGGAGCAACACCACAACGGTGAACGCGAACCAGAACCACGGCAACCGGTCGCGCAGCACCAGCAGCCTGGTAAAATCAAAATGCTTGCGGTGCTTCCGCACGGGCACCGTGGGATTGGTCGCGGTCGTATTTATTGTTTCCATAGGTCAGTAGTAATTGGGTTTGGATTTGGCGATGAGTTCGCGGACGGCCTTGTTGCCGGTGATGTCGTCGCCGGGCCGGCCGCGCGCGGAGCGCGGCGGCAGGCCGGAACCGGCGATGATGATGGCCCCCGCGCTGCCCATGTTCGCGGCGGATGACATGGTGCTCATCAACGCCGCCATGCCCGCCGCACCGGCGGTGACCATCGGCAGGCCGGCGGTGGAGGCGGTCGCGGCGGCACCCGCCGTGGTGGCGGCGGTTTGCAGTGCGCTGCTGACGCCGCCCGCGAGCAACGCGCCGCCGGGTTGGAGGCCGTGGGCGATGACGTTCTGGATGATGACGGGCGCGGCGACGGTGCTGAAAATGATCCAGAAGGCGACCACGGCGACGCCGATGGTTTTTTGCAAATCAGGCAGCGTGGAAGTCGGGTCAATATATTCAAAGCTGGGGTCGGTCATGAAATCGAGAATGCCTTGCGTGACGAGCGCGGCGAGCGCCCAGCCCAGCGGCCAGAGCAACACGCCGACCAGATTCAAGAGGTAGCGGTTGCCGGTATGCTTCAAAGCCGGTATCGCCATGAAGCCGATGAGCAAAGGCGAAAGCGCGTAGCCGAGATTCAGAATGATCGTCTGGAAGATATAGGCCCAGAACATCATCAGCGAAGCGAATTGGCCGACGAGCCACAGCACGGCGGAGATGATCAGGTCGGTGGTGAAATTGTGGAGCTGTGACATGACATTCCACCAGGACGAGGTCGTGGCCGGGTCACGTTTGATGATGAGCAGTTGATTGAACTGTTGATAGACATTGGCCGGGTCCACGCCGAGACCGGAGAGGATGGAAGTTTGCAGCAAATTTTGGAGGGTGTTGCCCCAGGCGGGCAGAAACACAAGCAGCGACGTGAGAATCAGCAGGCGCAGGAGCAAATTCAAAATGGATTTGTGCGAAGACCGGTGCATCACGGTGACGATGACGCCGACGATGAAAAGCGCGAAGGCCACGCTCAACAACAACGTATGGAGTTCACCACATTTGGCGAGGAATGTGGGGAAGATGCTGTCGAACGTGGCCATGCTAGGTTGATGGTTGAAAGTTGATGGTTGATGGTTAAGGCGTGGGGAACGTCGTTGGTGCGTTCAACAATTGAAACTTCGCCGTGTAGTTGCTGACGGACTCTGCGAACTCGGCGTTCTGCTGTTCGGTCAACGCCACAATCTGTTTCTGCTGGTCGTTCCGGTTCTGGATGTCCTGCACCAGCGCCGAACCGACGGCTTGATTGACCTCGGCATCGGTGCTGGCCAAGTCGCTGTTAAGGCTGGTGAGGACACCCTGCAACTTTTGGACTTCGGCATCCGTCGTGGCGCTCTTGAGTTGCTCGATGGTTTGCGCGATTTGATTTTTAATGGTCGTGCGCCGCTGCGCGGCATTGTCGGCCACCGTGACGTAGTTGTTTGCGGTGTCATTGATGGCGGCATATTTTTTGTATTGGTCGGCCGGCCGCTGGACGGTCTGGCCACCCGGCGTCTGGAAGCTGGCGCCCACCGTGGCAAAGAGGCCGTTGTCATTGTAGGTCAGCGCGTAGTTGCCATCAGCGTTGGCCACCAGATTTTCCAGATTGATGCCCGGTTCAAGGTTCTGCAAATCACCGACCAATGGAGCGACCATGGACAGGGCGACGGATGAGGGATTGCCGAACAGGGATTCATAATTTTTGAACTCGGTCAACTGGTCGGACAGCGTCTGGATTTGCTGCACCTGGTTATCAATCATCTGGATGTATTTGGCGAGGTTCGCCGCTTGATCAATGATCTGCTGAATGTTGCTGGTCGGGTCATAGACGATCCACTGCGCGCGGGCGGAGAACGCCAGCGGCAGAGCGATTGCGGTGATGATGAGTATTTTTTTCATGTTTGTGGTCCTTTCTTTGGTTGTTTGTTTTGGAGGGAAATAATTGGGTGCAGGCACCGCCTGCTGGTGGCCGTGACGCAGTCACTCTTCGATGCGGAGGTTTTTGGTGGTGGGTTTGAAAATCACGCCGTCAACAACCTGTTCCGGCAGATGCACCGGGTAGAGCCGGACCCGGCCATCATCGCCGGCCTTGGCCTGCTGCATGGCGACGAAAAGCCAGTATTGTTGTTTGACGGCATCGCTGCGGCCCTTGTCGTAGCCGGTCTGGTAGGACTGGTCGTTGAGTTTGCCATTGGCGTAATGCAATCCCTCGCCCAACAGCGCACCGCCCGCCGCGCCGCCGACAATGGCGTAAGGATTATTGTGGGTCAGCGCGCCGCCGAGAGCCGCGCCGCCCGCGCCCAGACCAACATCAGTGGCCGTCCGGGTCACGGCGGCGCAGCCCGTGAACAAACAGGCGGCGCAAGCAAGCGGGATGATAAGCAACGATTTTTTCATAATGGTGATTATTTGGATTCAGAGTTCAGGAAACTGGATTTTTTGGAGCGGCCAGAGTTCAGTCGTGATGGTTTTCAACTGTTTTTTGAGCCGGTTCACTTTTTGGCGCGCCTGCCTGGCGGCGCCACTGGCCTGCCACAACGCCGCATCCAACCGTTCACGCTGGGCAGTGAGTTTGG
>Ga0209083_1003406_pt1 | contig 13356 bp, 8 predicted proteins | sample AM7aDNAmetaG_FD_184132 | JGI IMG/M metagenome (GOLD analysis project Ga0209083, IMG submission 184132) | Freshwater microbial communities from Finland to study Microbial Dark Matter (Phase II) - AM7a DNA metaG (SPAdes) (version 3) | ecosystem: Environmental > Aquatic > Freshwater > Lake ...
TGAAAAGTGCGTTTGACAAGCGGGTTAAACTCAGAGATTTGCTTTATGCCAAAATAATGATTACAAAAGCCAACATAGATATAAATGAGCATGAAAAATTTAAATCTTTTGTTGACGCAAAAAGGAAAGAAAATGCTTATTTTGGTCGGACATTAGATGTTTATAACCAGAATTATAATAAGGTTGATTCAATAGAAATGGCTATAAAAAATGATTTGAATCAAGCTAGAAAACTGAGTCAACCACTGAAACATTTTTATATTCTGACAAAGGAATAGAATAAATTTATTGTCAACTGATTAAAAATTCCAATTGTATTTCTCAAGCAGTAAACTTGTCTATGATAGGTTTGTTGCTTTATGATGTTATCATTAAATCAATGAAAAAGAAATGTTTTCTAAAATTGAACTAAAGAAGAAGAAAAAGCATTAGTTTTGTGCGTCCATTATTAATTTGTCCCAAATAATTGACAAATGAGATAAGGAAACTCAGGTATGATACTATTTTTTTATTATGGATAAAAACAGCATATTGACTATCACCAAAACGGAGGAAATAATTTCCAGAATGAAAAGGGATGATAAATCTGCCATGGATGAGCTGTTTCATTTTTATTACCATCGCTTGTTTCATTTTTCAAAGTCTATCCTGAAAATTGAAAATGAAATAGATGATATACTTCAAGATGTTTTTGTAAAGATTTGGTTGAACCGTACTAAAATTGATAACGCTGAAACATTTAATGCTTTTATTTACACTATCACCAAAAATGAGGTATTGAACCTAATCAGATCCAACTTAAGAAATCAAAGCTTTCGGAATGAACTTTATACCCGCGCGGTAGCTGAAGAATATCAAACTCCAAATGAAATAGAGTATACTGAAATTAAAGCCGGAATTGATAAGATTGTGGCAAATCTACCGCCTAAACGGCAACAGGTTTTTATTTTAAGTCGTACAGAAAGCCTTTCAAATAAAGAAATCGCACAACAATTAAATATCTCTGAAAAGACAGTTGAAGACCATATTACTCATGCAATAAAACATATTAAAAGCTCAATGAAAGAAATGGGACTTATCTCAATACTATATTTATATCTTTTTTTATAATTTTTCTCACTATGAGCAGGGGATGTTTCATCCTTTTGTGTATTACCTATACAACATGGAAAAACTATTTAGAAAATATTTGAACGGCACCTGTACTCCGGAGGAGTTTTCCGAAGCATTGGAAGCTTTTTGTGGAGAAAATACCAATATCACTATGTCGTCTGACATGCTGAAATTGTGGAATGACACATTAAATGCAGCTATTAAGAATAAAGAAAACAGTCAGTTGCTCGACAAGATTCATCATCGCATTGCATTGGAAGAATCAAAAACGGCTGTCCGACGGTTTAGTTTATACAAAAATCTGCTTAGAGTTGCTGCTGTATTGATAATAGCTTTGTTTGGAACTACCCTATTATTTTATTATCAACCACAAAAACAGCTTTACAGTGAAGTGGTTGAAACAATTACAACTCCGTATGCTGCACGCACCAACTTTAAACTTCCTGATGGATCAGAAATATGGTTAAACTCCGGTTCAACCATCTCTTTCCCTAAACAATTTGGGAAAGAACGAAATATTGAATTAGTTGGTCAGGCTTATTTCAAGGTTGTAAAAGATGGAAAACATTTTGTTGTCAAAACAAGTTCAGGGAGTGTTGAAGTAATGGGAACTTCGTTTGATGTAAAGGCTTATAAAGATGAGAATTTCCAAACAACCCTGGTAGAAGGATCGGTGAAGATTAGAAATCTTCTGAATCAAGTTGCTATGTTGAAACCAGGTCAACAATCCATAATAACTCCTGGCAGTGATTTATCAATTAGCGAAGTCAATACAAATCTTTCCACTTCCTGGAAAGAAGGAAAATTGATTTTTGTAAAAGAGCCGTTTCAAAATGTAGCTAAGGAACTCGAAAGATGGTATAATCTGAAAATTGAATTGCAGGGTGAAAAATTGAAAGCACTTGGTTACACCGGAACTATAGAAATGGAAACCCTGGGTGAACTTCTTGAGCTTATAAACACTACAACTCCAATCAACTATAATTTCAACAAAAATACCAGAGTCCTTCAGATTTCGTGGAAAAATAATTCCACTAAAAACTGAGGTGTAAAATTATAAATAATCAAGCAAACATTAGAAGACGTAAAGGTGAGAATGGCCACTTTAATCTTTTATTTTCTTTTGTTCAATAACCAAATCAAGTAAATCTAACATCATGAGTAAATTGCTATTTAAGCATGGCGACAAGCCATTAATATGTCTTGTTTTTAGAATGAGAATTTTCCCTATTCTCATTCTAATGATCTCACTTCTAAGCTTTTTCCCTGCATCAACTTATTCGCAGATCACAAAGTTGACCTTGAATATGAAAAACAGCTCGTTGCTGAGTGTTCTCAAGACCATAGAAAGTAAAAGTGATTACAAGTTCTTTTTCAATGATAAAATAGATGTAAAAAAGATTGTTTCAATCGATGTGAAACAAAAATCTATACCCGAAATACTTGACCTGTTATTTGTGAATACCAGCATTAAGTACAAAATCCTCGGTCTGCAAATTGCATTGTATGATAAAACGGAGATGGAGCCCGTTTTGAAAGAACCTCAACGAAAAAAAATATCCGGTAAAGTAACAGATACGTCAGGAGCTTTACTGCCTGGCGTTTCTGTTTTAATAAAGTCAACTAAAATTGGAGTTGTTACTGATATCTATGGTTTTTTTTCATTGGATAATGTCCCTGAGAATGCTATTTTGCAGTTTTCCTTTATTGGATTGAAAACATTGGAAGAAAAAATTGCCGGAAGAAAAGATATTAATGTTTCAATGGAAGATGGAAGTATTGTATTGGATGAGGTGGTAGCCATCGGTTATGGTACAGCACGAAAACGTGATTTAATTGGTTCTGTTTCATCAATTAATGGAAAATCATTAAGGGATATTCCGGTTTCTTCAGCTGCTGAAGCAATTGTAGGTCGTTTGGCTGGTGTACAGGTTACTAAAACTGAAGGATCACCCGATGCTGAAATGAAAATTCGTATCCGTGGTGGTGGGTCACTCACCCAGGATAATTCTCCACTTTACATTGTTGATGGTTTTCCGGTCACTACCATTAATGACATAGCTCCAACAGATATTGCTACGATTGATGTATTAAAAGATGCATCCTCTACTGCTATATATGGAGCTCGTGGAGCAAACGGTGTTATTCTGATAACCACAAAAGGTGGATATGAAGGAAAAGCAAAAGTGAGCTACAATATGTATTACGGACTTAAACAAATTACGAAAACACTCGATGTGCTAAATCCATATGAATATGTATTATATCAACGAGAACTTACTCAGGACCTATACTTTGATCGGTATTTTGGTGCTGGCGTGGATATGGATTTATATAAACATATGGCGGGTACCAATTGGCAGAATGAGGTGTTTGGAAGAACCGGCAACAGTATGTATCATAATTTATCTGTTACCGGAGGATCAAAAATATCAAAATACAATATTAGTCTTACCCAAAACGATGACAAAGAAATAATGTTGGGTAATGCCACATCCAGAACCAATTTTTCAGCAAAAACAACTAATAAAATAAATGAATGGTTAACGTTGGATCTCAATACCAGGTTATCAGATGCAAACATTGATGGAGCAGGGACTTCTGCAAATGGTAGATTGGCAGATGCTATACAATATAGACCTATTAATGGTTTAATGGAATATGTCGATTACAGTTTAACTGCAACAGATTATGAAGCTGCCTCACAGTACGTTTTAAATCCCGTAAAACAAACCAATGATGATTATAGACGATCGAAGTCTTTAACCTTTAATTTCAACGCAGCTGCAACAATTCAATTTACAAAAGATTTGAATTATCGCTTTGAATATGGAACGCAATATGGCGACATTACCAATAACCGGTTTTTTGGAATCAATACATGGAATGTATTTAATTATGCAGGACAGCCACTCGCATCGATTCAAAAAACATCGGTGAAAAGTTACAGGCTAGCCAATATGTTAAATTATATCAAAAGAGATTTTTTCCCTGGAAGTAATGTTAATGTCATGCTTGGTGAAGAATTAAATTCCTACAAAACATTTGATGTTATCAGTTCATCTAAATACTTCCCAAAATATATCGATGCTGTGAGTGCATTGAGCATGATGAATCTCGGTACACCCGATCCAACTCAAACTGCCGATAATCCGGAAACTAAGACCTCTTCTTTTTTTGGACGTGTTATGTATGATTACAAGGGGAAATATTTGCTAAATGCCACTTTGCGTGCAGATGGATCCAGTAAATTTGCACCCGGTTATCAATGGGGATACTTTCCTTCAGTAGGTTTAGCTTGGCGTATCTCTGATGAAAATTTCCTTAAAACAGCCAAAGATAAATGGTTGAGCGATCTTAAGCTTCGGGCAAGTTTTGGAGAATCGGGTAATAACCGAATTTCTGATAATGCATGGCAGAAAGTGTTTTATGTCAAAACAGATACCTGGTATGCCAATGGAAATGAAACATCACCGACAACCTTACTTACTCCTATCCCAACACTTTCTAACCCGAAACTTAAATGGGAAACAACTATTACACGAAATATAGGACTTGATTACAGTTTCTTTAATCAGCGCTTATCTGGTTCGGTGGAAGTTTATCAAAACACAACCAATGACCTTTTAATCTCAGCTACAGTGCCCTCAAGTACCGGATATACCAATCAATGGCAAAACATCGGACAAACCTCCAATAAAGGTGTGGAGTTTGTATTGAATGGTGTACTTATTGAAAAAAAAGACTTTCGTTTATCAGCATCCTTTAATATCGCATTTAATCAGAACCATATTGATAAACTAGGCGACACCAAGCAATGGGAACAATCGTCTAATTGGACAGGTGCAGGTGGACCAACCGGAGATTATCTTATTAAAGAAGGAGGTTCCATTGGACAAATGTATGGATATGTGACTGACGGGATGTATTCGTTCGATGATTTTACTTATGCAAACGGTACTTACACCATCAAACCGGGAGTACCTGATGATCATACATTAATTGGGCCTCTGACCAACCGTTTTGAACCAGGTATGTTAAAGCTAAAAGACCAAAATGGTGATGGAATAGTTGATACAAAAGATAAAGTGGTAATTGGGAATGCAAATCCAATACATACCGGTGGTTTTAACCTCACGGCTCAATTTAAAGGGTTTGATTTATCCGCATTTTTTAACTGGGTATACGGAAATAGCATTTACAACGCCAATAAACTTCAATTCTCGTCTGAGCTCGCTTCACGAACTTTCAGAAATATATTAAATACCTTTAATTCTGATAATCGGTTTACGTATATCAATCAGGAAACAGGTAAAATTGTCAGTGATCCCGTTCAATTATATGAGATGAATAAGAATGCCACTATTTGGTCGGCTGATATGATGAGTGCGCCATTACATTCATGGGCAGTAGAAGATGGATCCTTCTTACGGTTTAATAATTTGACGATAGGATATTCGCTTCCGAAGAGTGTTCTAAAAGCTCTAAAATTAAGTCAATTGCGTTTTTATGGGACGTTATATAATATCATAACCTGGACAAATTATACCGGATATGACCCCGAAGTGGATACCCAACGGTCTACTCCATTAACTCCGGGAGTCGATTATTCGGCTTATCCCAGAAGTCGCTCGTTTAATTTAGGTCTTAATTTAGAATTTTAAAAATAAAATTATGAAAAAATCTATTAAGTATATTTTACTGCTGTCAAGCATATTCACCATTGTTTCGTGTAACGACTATCTGCAAACGAAATCCAATTCTACATTTACAGAGACAACCGCTTTTGTTAATCTTGATTTTGCTACCAAAAATGTAAATGTTATTTATAATCAATTTACCGGCATATATATGTATGATTTTATATTAATGTATACAAAATGTGACAATGATATTGAAGTTATATTTACGACAGGTGATGATGGTTCTGTTGCTAATATGGCACATTATTCGGCTACACCCGGAAACTTATATATTAAAGAGATGTGGAATACTTTTTATAAGTCGATAGAAATGTCGAATATTGCTATCGATAACCTCCCCAAAAGTCCAATATGGACCGGGGAATATTCAACTGCAGCGCATCAATTGTATGGTGAAGCTGTTACCCTGAGGGCCATGAATTATTTCGAACTGATGAGTCTTTGGGGCGATGTACCATTCAAAACTACATCAACCCAGGCCGGTGATAATTTTAATCTTCCAAAAACAGACAGGGATTCTATTTACGAATTCCTCATTAAAGATTTGGCAAGTGTAGAAGATTATATACCCTGGATGACCGAAACTCATACTGCAGAACGCGTGAACAAAGGATTTGTGAAAGGTTTACGGGCCAGAATGGCATTGGCTTATGCGGGTTATTCACTTCGAAATAAAACCTTCGAAACGCGACGTGGAAGGTATTGGCAGAACTATTATAAAATTGCCAATACGGAGTGCAAGGAGATTATGGAAAGTGGAAAACATAAATTAAATCCTAATTTTACGAATGTCTTCAAAAATCTTCATACCTATACACAGGACTTGACATACAATGAAGATATATTTGAAATTGCCTTTGGTCGGTTATATAGTGGTCGACTTGGATACAGTTTTGGTATGCTATTTTCTTTAAGTCCTGCCGACCCTAAATATGGTAAAAGTGGGGGCGCCGTCCATGTACCTTGTTCCTATTTTTACACTTTTGACAAACTTGATACCCGCAGAAATGTATCTGCAGAATTATACAGTTATAAAGATCCTTCTAAATTAAGCAAACAGACTTTAAATGCACCTTATGATATGACTGCTACCAAGTTTAGAAGAAACTGGATAGTACCTTCGATGGGTGGAGATTTGAAAAATGCTGTTTATACTGGTGTTAATTTCCCAATTATGCGCTATAGTGATATCTTGTTGATGTTTGCAGAGACTGAAAATGAAATAAATAAAGGTCCTACGGCTGCTGCCAAAGATGCTTTGACACAGGTTCGTCAACGTGCTTTCAGTGCTTCAGATAGTCCATCAAAAGTAACTTATTATGTCGATTCAGTTTCTTCAAGTAAAGACGGTTTTTTTAATGCAATAGTTAATGAACGTGGTTGGGAATTTGGTGGAGAAATGCTCCGTAAGCAGGATTTGGTGAGATGGAATATTCTTGGGTCAAAAATTGCAGAAATGCAGCTAGCATCGCATGATATAATATTCGATGTACGGAAAGATGTTCCAAATTATATTTATTGGAAGTACAATGATGATGGAGAAACAATAAACATTTTAAATCCCGATTACCGTATTCCCGGTACCCAACAAGTGGGATGGAATGCCGCTTATATGTGGGGTTGGGCGAAAACACCTGGCTATTATTCTGGAGTTATGGAGCAAATTGCACATGGATACGACCCTGCCAAGAATAATCACTTATACCCAATAGCAGCAGATATTATTAATACCAGTAACGGGGTTTTGAGCAACGATCAAATACCTTGATAATATAGAATTTACAATTTCATATAGCTGTAAATAAGCATATTATACATTATATAATAGAATTTATATAAATTTAAAAATAGAATCATGAAACCAATAAAACATACTATTATCAAGTCATTCGGCATACTATTATTGATGTCTCAAGTATTATACTCATGTAAACCCGATGAAGTTATCGTTACCCCACCTGACAGACTTTTTGCACCCGCTTTATTTGGTGGGTTGGTAATTGCAAATACTATAGGATTTAACTGGACACCCATTGCCAATGCAAGTTATCAACTCGAGTTGAGTAAGGACAGTCTGCTGTTTACAACCGATTTAGTGGTTATTCCTTTGGATGGAATTACCTACTATACTTTTTCTGATTTATGGAGTAAAACCAGGTATTCTGCGCGAATAAAAGCGGTAAGTAAAGATCCTACGCTTAAAGATTCCAAGTTTCTGACCTATACGTTTAAAACTGGAGTCGAAAATATTTTTTATAATATTGCAGATGCTGATATTGCAACTGATCAGGTAGTATTAAAATGGACTATTGGGAAAAAAGTTTCCAAAATTGTTTATTACATTGATGGTGCTGAAGATGCAACACAAAACGTTACGATTAACTTGACAGATTCTGAAATAGCAGCTGGAACAAAAACTATAGTGAATTTGATAAGTACTACTACTTATGACTTTGAAATATATTATGGTGATATGCTTCGGGGTACAACTTACGCAACGACATTATAAAGAAAATATCTAAAAATTATTTATGAGGGGACTTTAAACTAATAATACGGTTGTAATAAAAGAACCATTTTTACCGTACATACACGACAAGGAAAATGTTTTTTTTGTATTCAATAATGCAAATAACAAAATATTCCGATGAAATCAACTTCAATCTACTTACTTCTCTGCTTTTCACTCTCTGTTTTTCCCTCTTATGCCACAAGTTCAACACCTGGCAACGTTGAAAACCTAATTTCTCCACCCGAGACTGAAACGAGTAACAGCATAACCGTGTTGTGGAATAATGCTCTTGATTACAAGGATGTTGTTGGATATGACATTTATGTGAATGGTTCTAGTGTTGGATTTTCAAAAGTTACAAATTACACGATAAATGGCCTAAAGCCAAACAGTAACTTTAAAATTTCTATAGTTGCAAAAGATGCAAATGGCAAAAAATCTGAAAATTGCAACCCAATAACGGTAAAAACAAAACCACAAGGAAAAATTTTCAACATCCTTAATTATGGTGCAAAAGCTGACAGCGGAATCGTAAATACCCGAGCCATTCAAAAGGCGATAGATGCTTGTACGGTTGGGGGAATTGTGATTATACCTACAGGCACTTTTGTTAGTGGTGCACTTTTTCTGAAAAGTAATATGACTCTTTATATTGCAAAAGGAGGGGTATTGAAAGGAAGTGCTAAAATAGAAGATTATTTGCCATTCATAAAAACCCGTTTTGAAGGTTGGGAATTTCAAGCTTTCGGGAGCCTGATTACAGCCGGAAAATTAGACGAGAAAGGTCCTTGTAATATTAGAAATATCAGTATCCGGGGCGAGGGTAAAATTAGTGGTGGCGGTGCTTTATTGGGTAAATCCATGACCGATAATAATCCAAACGGGGCAAGAGGTCGTGGACGATTAATCTGTTTGATGAATTGCGAAAATGTGAATATTCAAGGATTGACCATCGAAGAATCACCTTGTTGGACAATCCATTATACTTATTCCAAAAACGTTACCTGTAACGGATTAAACATAATAAGCACAGCCCCAAATGGTGATGGTATTGACCCTGATTCATCTATTAATTCATATATTTTTAACTGTTCATTCTCTACCGGTGACGATTGTATTGCCATCAAATCAGGTAAAAATCCGGAGGGCAATATGGTGGCCAGACCTTGCGAAAATGTTTATATTTCCAATTGTAATTTTATAGAAGGGCACGGTTTGAGTATCGGTAGTGAATTATCGGGAGGAATAAAGAACGTTCATGTAATTGATTGTGAGTTGGGAAATTTAATGCATGGCCTTCAAATCAAAACTACTGAAAAACGAGGTGGTTATGTGGAAGATGTGTTAGTGAAGGACTGTAAGCTCCAAAAAATTACCTTGTTCACGTCACTTCCTTATAATAATGATGGTGAGACTGCGCCAGCCTTGACAGGGTTGAAAAACTTTGAATTTGCAAACTTGAATATGTCACACGCGAAAACAGATAAACCGGTCATTTACATGGAAGGTTTCAGTGATACAGCTTATTATGCCAAGAAAATAAAATTCAGTAATATTCAAATGCCGGCTAATTCAAAAGTGACGATTAAAAATGCTCAGGATGTATTTTTTGAGAATGTGAAAACCAAAGATGGTCAAAAACCCATTTATGAAATCACGGAATCATTAGATGTTAAGCATTAACTATTATGACTTAATAACTCTAAAATTGTAGAAATGAGATATTTATTTGTTTTGATTATTTCTCTTATGTTTTCTCAATTGGGATTTAGTCAAAAAATAGCTTTTGAATTTGAGAAAGTACCCAAAGAAAGCGGTTTCAAAATGGAGGGTTACTGGGTTTGGTGCGGTTCAATGATAAATGTTGGTTCAACCTATCATTTATTTGCATCGCGTTGGAAAAAGCAAGGAGGATTTCCTGACGGTTATCGTCAGAGTTCAGAAGTTGTGAGAGCAACTTCAAAATCTCCTTTAGGTCCTTTCAAATTTGAGGAAGTCGTAATTGGGGAACGAGATAGTTCATTTTGGGATTCCAACATGGCGCATAACCCGACAATTCATAAGATTGGCAATGAGTATGTTCTGTTTTATATCGGATGTAACTTTACTACTTATTCCGAAAATTATAATGGTTTGCTTCGGCGTATTGGTTATGCATCTTCAAAATCTATTACCGGGCCCTGGAAACGCTCAAAAAAACCAATCATTAATTCCGAATCTAACAATCCAGCTATACTAATTGATGGTAAAAAAGTACTATTACTTTATCGGGACGCTCAGTTAAAGGTAGTTTTGGCAAAATCTGATAATTATAAAGGTTCTTATAAAACAGTCAATGACAATTTATCACCAAGCTGTAAATTGGAAGATTTCTATCTGTTTAAAGCTGATAATCAATATCATATTATTTGCGAAGACAATGTTGGCGGAGTAAGCGGACATGAAAGATGGGGAGTTCATCTGTTTTCGGTTGATGGTATAAATGACTGGAAGCCTTATAATCCGGTGGTTGTTTATAACCATGATATTGAGTTTACAGATAATACCGTTCTTAAATGTACAAGAAGAGAGCGTCCTCAACTTTTTATTGAAAATGGGAAGATCACTTACCTGATTACTGCCGTATATGATGGGAAAAATACCTGGAGTCAGCCTGTGAAATTAAAGCGACCTATAAAAATAGATTAATCAGTTATATTCTTAAACAATACTATGATAATGAAAAGCTTACTCCAATTTATAGTCATTTTTAGCTTTTGTAGTTTTGCTTCTGCAAAGAAAAATACTCACGTTTTTGAATACCAAAATCCTATTAAAACAGGTATTGATCCCAAAGGTTTACGTGACTGTCAGGTTTTGCGTGATGGAGACACTTGGTATATGACCGGAACTTCCTATCCACACTGGAGTACACAGGAAAAAACAGGTGAACTCAATAAAGGCATTGCTTTATACCGTTCAAAAGATCTCAAAACCTGGGAGTTTGTTAATTATATCCTGGAACGTCCTTCAAGTAAAAAGTGGTATTACCGCCGATTTTGGGCACCGGAAATTCATAAGTTTGCCGGAAAATACTATGCGGGTTTTAGTTGCCAAAACGATAGTTTAGGATATATTTATCAGCATGTAGGATATGCAGTTGCGGATAAAATTACCGGCCCCTATAAAGTGATAACCGATGAAAAACCACTCACGGCAGGTAATGACCTTACTTTTTTTGAAGATACAGATGGAAAGGTTTGGGCATTTTGGAATTCAGGACGAGAATTCGGAATTGGTTTTGCCCAACTGGATTTGGCAAGTGGAAAATTCCTTACGAAACCTCAATCTGCCATTCAGCCAGGGAAAGTAGACTATGCGCTTGATTCAATTGGAAATATTGTTAAAATACCCGGTTACGATGGGCGACCAGTTCCAAAAGTGCTAAAATACCATACTTGGGATGCAATAGGCATTGAAGGTTCTTATGTCATCAAATACGATAAAACCTATTATCTGTTTTATTCGAGCTGGACACGTGGTTACGAAATTGGTTATGCCACAGCATCCAATATTACCGGGCCTTGGCTTAAGCACGGCAATGATTCATTCTACGGAGGTCAAAGTAAACCGACTTGTTTGAAAAATGGTTTTGAGTGGACAGGTGATCCCAATAGTATATTCGATCAGGTTGGTCATAACGCCATATTCAAAGGACCTGATGGTCGATTGTGGATTTCCTGCCATGGACTGGTTGGAGGAAAAGAACCTATGTTGGTGATTGATCCAATATGGTTTGAAAAAGATGGTACTGTAAAATCGAAGGGTCCTACTTACTCGAAACAACTGGTTTCGATACCTTAAAAAAGATGCCTCAGCTGTATATGAATTTATATTGTATCGGGCTGAATAATAATTTTTTAGAATAGAATCTACTCACATATTTAACAATTGTTTAAAGCTCAATGATTATGAAGAATTTAATGATGGCCATTGCGCTGTTAATGTGTTCGGCAGGTATTTTTGCTGAAAAATTCAGCACAGAAATTAAACCTTTGACGGGTGAAAAATGGTATGGTGCTTTTACGGCAAAAGCCTGGTGTAATACTCCATTGAAAGACATTCGTTTTCAACCTTTTGAAGCAAACACTGCAAAAAAAGACCTGAACGACAACCTTGGAAATCAGGCAGCACCGCTGCTTATCTCTAATTTGGGTAGGTATGTGTGGAGTAACGAACCCTTTGCTTTCGAATTGAAAGAGGGGAATTTGGTACTTTATTCAGATACTGAAAAATTGGATGTGGTTTTGGCGGGTAAGACTTTACGCGATGCATACCTTGCAGCCAAAGACAAATATTTTCCGGCTTCGGGCAAAACACCCAATTCCTTGATGTTCAAAATGCCGCAATACAATACCTGGATTGAATTGGGGAATAATCAAAATCAGAAAGATATCATCAAATACGCTGATAATGTGTTGAAAAACGGTTTTCCAACCGGTGTATTTATGATTGATGATATTTGGTCGAAAGATTATGGTACTTTTGAGTTTGACGCCAATACTTTCCCCAATCCAAAAGCAATGATGGATTACCTACATGCAAAGAATTTTAAAGTGATGCTTTGGATAACTCCATTTGTCAGTCCTGATGCTAAAGAATTCAGGGAATTAGCAAGCAAAGGTTGTTTGGTACTTAAAAAAGGAAGCAAAGAGCCGGCTTTGATTAATTGGTGGAATGGGTACAGTGCTTGTCTGGATTTGACCAATCCCAAAGCAATGGATTGGTTGAAAGCTCAATTGAAAAACCTGCAAACCAAATATGGTGTTGATGGATTTAAGTTCGATGCAGCAGATTTTTTATTTTATAAAAAAGGTTCAGGGCAATATATCAACGAGGCTACAAATACAACTGGCGAAAAGCAGGCCGAAATGTATGGAAAATTAGGAGCCGAATTTGATTTCAATGAATTCCGTGCTTGCTGGAAAAACGGCAATCAGCCCCTGGCTCAACGCCTGCAAGATAAAGGTTTTTCGTGGGATGATTTGA
>Ga0209083_1003407_pt1 | contig 13355 bp, 18 predicted proteins | sample AM7aDNAmetaG_FD_184132 | JGI IMG/M metagenome (GOLD analysis project Ga0209083, IMG submission 184132) | Freshwater microbial communities from Finland to study Microbial Dark Matter (Phase II) - AM7a DNA metaG (SPAdes) (version 3) | ecosystem: Environmental > Aquatic > Freshwater > Lake ...
AGATTTTCTCGATTTTCAATAACTAGTACGGATGGGTACAAACTGCGGACATATTCGACACGGTCTATATTCGTTTCAGGACAAGGGAAACATTGGACAAAATCGTAGTCAATCATCTGACAAAATCATTTTATTATCCAGATCCTGATCATTCCTATCAGTTGGAAAAACAAAAAAAACGAATTACAGTAATTTCATTTTATTCAGAAATTGCCTGAAGTCCTCAACAGTTTGAAAATCGAGAAGCTCGTAACTGAGCAGATCGAGCACCGCACTATCCATATGGTTAATCTGATCACGCATATCCACTGGGAGCATGCCAATTTTTTTAATGAGAAATCTCTCAACAAGAAGCCGCTTTTCTTCGATTCTACCTTGTTCAATACCTTGCTCAATACCTTGCTCAATACCTTGCTCTCTTCCTTTCACAAGGCCTATCTCAATTCCTTTTTTTTCTCCTTTTTCTTCCCCTTTTTCTTCCGCATATTTAAAAATGTTTAACATAGCAACCTCCTTCCAGATTTTTTCTAAAAGTTCAGGCTCAACGAGCTTATTACTCACTGCCAGGGTTAACGCAATCACCTTACTTTGAATCGTCTCATCAACAATCTTTTTTTCCAGTTTTATCGTCTCAAGAAGGAGATCAGGGACTGATAATCTACTCTTCATGAGTGGAACAAAGATGAGTTCTATTTCATGTATAGGCCGCCCGGCTAATAATTCTTCCCTGACCCGCTCAAGTACCTCATCCGCATTCCTGTCATGAATCACCACATGATTAACTGAATATGAAAGGCTACCCATCGAAAATCCTCGCATTCCCCCATCATGTGCAAAAAAAGGAGAGAGAACGACAGTATGCACTGGTACCCGATGCAGATTGATAATTTTCAGGTCATACCGGGCAAACCTAAATAGATCATCCTCGGATAGTCCTGTCTGTTCCTCAATATGGAGAATAGATCTATCCTCCAGCCAGAAGAGGAGATCCACAAAATCATCCCTGGTTTCGATTTCTGCGAACTCTGTGGGCAGTACATGGGTAATTCTCGGAAGGTTGAGCCCGAGAAAATCAAGGGTCTGATTTTCAAATAGCGCTAATGCTTCTTTAAACGCCCGATCATAATTTTGATGCGAATACTTGTGAGTTATCTCAATCATTCCCATTTATTTGATGCATATGGACATTTTCACCAGGTTTTTTTTTACAATCAACCCATATACCTGCGGGATAATATATGACTTCATAGATATCAAGTCCTGTGTGCTCTCTTCATCCGTTCCGACAAACTCCATGTTCGGAGAAAGGCACTGATCAGGTAAACATTCCACCTACCAGTAAGCTCTGGATAAAAAACCAATCCCGACCTCAAGCAGGTTTGCAACCTGCCCTTGATTTTTACCGTTCTCTTTCCGTTGGAGCCGTCACTCGTGACATAAGCCTATTGAACATATAGAACATACATCAGGATAGTGGTATGTCCCCTAATACTGTGGTCAATTCCAATTAAAGAAAAAGTCCTGATATAAGTCGTCATCCCAAAAATATGGGGGGTCAAACGGCATCTATTGACGGCGTAAGAGAAGCCTCACTAACCGCGTAAAATGACCCGAAGATTGAACAGATGCTTTCTGATATTCTTTCAAGACTTGAAAGGATTGAAAATAGGATCGATGAGATGGTCTATCCGCCGGAATCATTTATTAAACCGGAATTTATCAAAAGGGTGAGAGAATCCCAGTCTGACATTGCAGAAGGGAAAGGAAAAACCTACAAATCTATGGACGATTTTATCAGGGCTATTTCGGAATGACGTATGCTATTGTTTCGAACCCTGATGTTGAAGCCACATTCCGGAAGATTGGGAAGAAGGATATTACCAGGTTTGAGCAGCTCGTTAAGAAACCTCCAGGTACTTGTACTCCATATCTATGAAGGCAACAGGAAATTCGGCAGGATTGAGGATTAAGGGATAATCATCAGATCTGGTGTAACTCAGCCTCTGATAACCCAGTTGCTTTTATAATCTCATCATTTGAGATCCCTAACGCTTTCAGGCGTTTCGCCATCAGTACCTGCCCTTCCTTTAGACCCTGCTCACGTCCCTTTTTAAGTCATTCTTCACGTCCTTTTTCAAGACCATCTGCATACCCGTCTTTCAACGCCTTTTTTATTCAGCCCCGTTGTAGCATAATAAAATCCTTGCGTTTATGTTGCGCTTCAAGTTCAGCACAGGTGAGTCCGGCTTCATTTGCTATCTCTAGAGCATGATCAATCTCTGGAACTGCAGAAAGAGTGACCGGCTTTATGTTAAGGCTGCCTGCTCTCTGGACCAAAAATAGCCATTTGTCCTCAAGTGTTTCAAGTATGAATCTTTCATTCCGGCTATAAGTGGAATCTGATATGGGTCGAGGATCTCCTGACTTTCCACATGATGGCCTTCAAAGTCGATGACAGCATTGATAAATGAGAGCAAAATATCTTTCGAGCCATCTGATCCAAAGACCTTCTTGAATGCAAAATCCGTTTTTACATCTAAAAACCGCATAATAATCCTGATTTAGTATAATTAATAGACTTTATTATCCATGTAGTTTTCGGGGGTGAGATCGAAAAAAAACTGTGGGCATATTCGACACTGTCATCGATTGACGCCTAAATTCACACATGAAACGGTAGTTTAAAGATTAAGCGGTAAATTAAGCTACCCTTCACCAGATTTCTCATTGAAAATCCTTTTAGAAATCCAAAAAATAGGAAGATCCAATTCAATGTTGTTTAACCTGAACAATAATCCAACTATAATCCAGCCTTGTTATTACAAAAATAAGTCGGGTTTTATCATTATGCCAGACCTTTATTATCTACTCCTTTCAAGTACCCGGGTTTTATCATCTTTATCACCTTAATCTCGTTTGTTTCTTAAAATATCTAATTTCCAGCCGTACTTTTAAATATTCCTAATATATCTCTGTTTTTTCAAATATGAGGGCATAATAAACCTTGATTAGCTCTTCTATACTACTATCTGACTAGTCGAATGACATAAATAAGTGGGATATGTAGACCTTTGAGGTGAATGTTCAGAATCCTTTATGTCAATTATTGCCATTGAGAGACCCAATGGGGGGGGGTCTGCAATAAGAGATATCGTCAATATCACCTATGATACCATACCATGAGGTTCTTCAATACTGCTGGGCCGGTGAACTGCCAGGACCACTATTGTCTCCCTCCATTTTCACGGTTTGACCTTGCTGAGATCCTCTCCCTCATCACTCAGAAGAAGTACTTCGTCTTTCATGCACCCAGGCAGAGTGGGAAGACCTCCTGCCTGTTTGCCCTCCGGGATCACCTGAACTGTGAGGGAAACTACATTGAACTTCAAAATTCGTGCAAGGGTTTATCACGATTTATTTAATCGCAAATAGAAATATCCCTCTCAAATATGGCCGCCCTCAATCTCTCACGGAACTTTTCAAGGTCAAAATCCTTTGCCCTTTCCAGGCATGCCCCTTTGATTCACCCTCGATCAGAAACCCTCGATTTTCGCTTTATCAAGAGAACCCTGCCTAATTTGCGATATCAAGTGAGTGTTCTATTTCGATGATACTTGCGGGCGTAGCTTGCTTGATCTCGAAATGGGTCATGATATCCATGGAGGGATCGACAGCAATAATGTAGGGAGGTGTACCACCGAATACTGCTATAACGTTCCCGAAAAAAGGACCAATATCAAAGAGGCGAATCTCTTTTGCGTAATGGGTGCTTGTCAGGATATGGTGAAAGTACCAACTCTTTCGCTCCATTTCTATCTGGTCGAGCTGGAGAGTGCAATTTTTTTGTGAATACCATAAACGGATGAATGCAGCAGGAAAAGCAGCTGCGATAAGAACAATCCCTGCAATTAGAGAAAATGCAAGGATAATAGTCCCGACAGCACCGATTGAGATGCAGTTCTGCATTATCTGGATAACGTGACTGACTATCTTTCCCAGTCGTAAAGGGCCGTCATTCTGGGCCCTGTGGAGTATATCGTGATATTCTGGATTAAAATGAGTTTTCCTTCATCTGGGATTGTATCCGGGCGGTTCACAGCCGCAGTTACTGTATCTACAAGGACTTTCATAATGTAAAGTCCAGCGAGCGGAAGAAGTCCTAAGAGAATAACAAACAGGATGTTAGCTTAGCAGTTGTCCAGCCGATTGAGTATCTCTGCAATGTGGCTCACACACAGGCACGGTATCTCGGGCTGATCGGGGTGGAGGAGAAAGCGTGGGAAGTTACGGATGGGAAAAAACGGGTGGAGCGGTTCGCATCCAGCCCTGATATAGAAAAATGATGTGATTTATCTTCTGCGATGACGTGTTGCGGTTTTTATCTGATCAGAGCAGGGGTAGTACAATTGAGTTGAAAAAGCTTAAAATCCATCAAATGGTTAGTACCCATTCCCGGATTACAGATATAATCATGTCAGCCTCTGCAAAGGTAAGATTTCCGGTTTGATCATTATCATATCGGAGAGCTACTGCATACGGGATAAGCTGGCTCAATCTTTCTTTGTCAATCGGGAGATATTTTCCATGACGCTCAACTTTATCAGCTAATTCAATGAGATCATGTGTTTTTCTAAATTCGACACCCATTCTGATCAATACTGATTTAAGCATCTTCTCAACCGCCTGTTGGGCATGAAACATGGCGGTTTCCTCCCTGACATCATGACTTATAGACAGTACGTGGAAAGCTGCGATATCACTTTCAGCAAGACTGATGAGTAATATCGCATAGTCAGCAGACTTCATAGATTACTTTCCCCTCACGTAAAGCCCAGTAAATGGTGCTTCCAGGTATGTGAGACCAATCCTCGAGCTCATTCTCTGCACATACCAAAATATCGACTCCTAATCCAACTCCTCCGATTGCGTTCCGGATTTTCATAGCTTCCTTCCCTTTATGGAAGATTGTTTCCTCAACAATCAGGAGGTCCAGGTCAGAATCATCGTCTGCCTCTCCTCGGGCATATGAACCAAAGAGAATGATTTTTCGAGGCTTTGCTACTTCAATGACCTTTTGTGTAATCTCCTGTAATGTGGTATGAGAGAGCATCTGGTATATTCTGGTATTATATCGGCATTCTATGCAGATGATATTTTCTTATATGGGACATGGGGATTAAAGCAATATTTCTTCCCATGCTTAATTAAGGCAGCACCTTCTACCGCCGCTTTATGGATGACTTTGTGATTCTCACAAAAACTTGCAGGCAGTTACGCACCGAAGTATGTCGGCTCCATACGGAACTCGCAGCGCTTGGATTGCGTGTCCATGAGAAGAAACGGTTCATCGGGCGGACAACGCCAGGCTTTGACCTGCCCGGTTACACCCATCACCTCGTCCGAATATTGCGCCCCTCAACCGAGAGTGTGCGCCGCCTGAAAGAAAGTAACCGCCGGCTTTACGAGCGAGGCTTTGTGCAATCATATAACCCTATGGTGCAACTGGCTGTGGGGAGATGTTTACGAACGCGTAAGCAGAAAAGGTGGCGTTAGGCGGTACTGGGCGCTCACAAGCCTTAATATTTCAGATTTCGACGCCCGTTGATTCGACTTCGCTGGACACAGATCGGCGGAGACGAAGGCAAACGGTTCGTAGCATAGTGGGGAGTTGGTTTCGCAAGCCACGAAATATAAGCGATTGAGCCCGTTTCATCGCAAGCATACCGTTCTCGGGTTAGCCGACCGGCATTACATCATTCATACGCCCAAAAAAGAGAGCCTCAACATATGAGTTGAGGATACTACAGGCTCTTTTTACCAGATAGCTGAGACGTGATTTTTGTGATCCATCTCGTCCGCCAGGTGATGCTTTTTTTCGTGTGGTGCCAGTTATGGTACCTGTTTTGATAGTTATGGGATGGCCCAGATATGCCTGCCACTCCGGCCACCAAGAGATGGTCTGCGATCTCCATAGTTATTCCCTCCGGGAGGCACTTACGGAGGTATTTCCCAGTTTCCGCGAATGGATAGCGACGAATGCGGACTATTTCCGGCGATGTGCAGTCTGTTTTTTGAAAGGGATCTATATAACAGTGAAAACTCTTTTGTCGTGTTTGATTTTTCCGATCTGAAAGGACTCTATTTGGTTCCCGGTAAGTACGTGCAAGGTTTTCTCACGATTTATTTAACTGTAAATGGGAATATCCATCTCAAATATAACCGCCCTCAATATCTCACTGAACTTTTTAAGGTCAAAATCCATTGCCCTTTCCAGGCATGCGTCTCTGTACTGCTCAGGATTTTTTGAAACTTGTTTTATGGCTCTCACAAGAGAATCTACCGATGCCGTGACTAGCATACCCGTTTCATCGGTCACAGTCTCCCGATATCCACCTTCATCAACCGCAACAACCGCCTTCCCACTAGCCATCGCCTCAATTGGAGTAAGTCCATAATCCTCATTAATGGCAGTACATATATGAGCTTTGCACCTGGCATATAAATCCAGTATCTCATCTCCATCGACTTCACCATAAAATGTTACATTTGAGGGGAGATCTTTACGGATCTTTTCAACGTAGGTAGCGGCATGGTCTCCCTTTGAATATCCTCCAACAATTAGAAGAAGTTCTTCTGGAACATGTCGAAATGCTTCGATTTGAAGTTCTATCCGTTTCTCAGGGTACAAACGGTTGACAGAAAGCCAAAAGTTCCCATACTCAATACACTTATATAATGTGGTATCTACCGGCGGGTAAATGACATCTGCATGTACATTATAATATTTTAAAATCCTGTTCTGCACATTCTTTGAAATAGCGATAATATTGTCAATGTATAGCAATGAACGCTGATCAACGAATCGGTGAAAATATACCCAGAAGCGAAATATTAGCCGGGTTAAAAAACTTTGACGGGAGAGAAAGACCGAATACAAATCATAAAATGCACGAACAGGCGTGTAGCAGTACCAAATATTCGGGTAGTGCCGATGCGATGCCATATGGCTCCAGTTTCCAGTGAAGATAAAAAGATCATATTTGTTTGAAAAATCACAGAAAAAAAATCGAAGTGAAGCAGAAATTTGTTTAAGTGGGGGAAATTTTATTGTCCTTCCAATGCTGATGATCCGAGCGTGTGATTCAATTTTTTTTAGTGCATCGGTATCTGTAGTGATAATATCAGCATTAAGGATCTTTGCAATCTCTATAACGACTTTCTCGCCCCCGCCGATAGCACCAAAATAGTCATGGAAGATAGCAATTTTCATAGAGTTTTACCAAAAGATCCAATAAATATTACATTTCAGGTATATTCCGGATTATCAGTTCCTGCAACATTTTGTTTAAACCAATATTCATACATTGACCAAAGACTCTCTTCAAATGGAACCCTGGGTTTCCACCCGGTATCTTTCTGGATCTTCTGATTATTTCCAATAATTCGTGGATTATCCATAGGGCGAAACTCAGACTGCTCCTGATGGACTTCCACTTTCATATGATACATACCGGAAAATAACATGACGACATCGATAATTGACCGGCCTTCACCACTACAAATATTATAGATTTCCCCCCGTTTTCCTTGCATCAGCAACAATTTGTATGCACGAACCACATCATGAACATCAATAAAATCACGTACGATATCACCTCTTCCAATCTGGATAATCGGCTCTTGCAAACGATGGGCAATTTTTGCAAATTGCTTCATTATTGCACTGACGACAAAACGATCAGTCTGTCCGGGGCCGCAGTGATTAAAAGATCTTGTGCAACATATATCCAGCCCATACCCAGTTGCGTAAATCCTTGCTAGTTGTTCCTGAGCTACTCTGGCAATGGCATATGGATTCGCAGGATTTAGGGTTCTGTCTTCAGATAAAGGCAGATCAATCTCTGACACAATCCCATATTGCTCTGAAGACCCCACAGAAAGGATCCTTGTACTATTTTCCATTGTCCGGACTGTGTCAATAATATTTAAAAAAATATTTGTATTGTTCATAAATGAATTGACAGGGGTTTTCCAGCTCTCTGCAACAGAACTTTGTGCTGCCAGATGTAGAATGTAATCGGGATTGATTTCTTCAATAATTGATTTAATTTTAGGGATATCATTCAGATCAGCAAGGTAAAAATTATGATAATTCAGCAGTTTTGGATTAATCGTTAAAAAATCCCAGGACGGTTTTGAACGACTGATTCCAAATACCTCATATTCATCATTATCACGGATAATACTCTGGACAAAATGTCCTCCTACAAAACCGCTGATACCGGTTATCAATAATCTTTTCATCAAACTCTCATATCCACAATAAAAAAGAATATTTCAGATCTTTTACCGTAATTATGTAACTTTAACTACTTTGAATTAATGCCCCAAGAAAACTTCAGAGATAAAAATTACATCGTAGAGAGACATTTCCAACAATGATGATAATTAAATTCAAACAATAATTGAATCCAGGAAAAAGAGATATCTTTTTATTCAAATATGTTCATTGGACAGGCTCACAAAATGCAAGATCAATATCCTCGATAAAGAAGCAGAAGTCTTCATTATAGAGCCCGATCACATCAAGCTTTTTTCCCTGTAAATGGCTGCCACAGGCACACGGACCGAACACTTCTTCGGGGATATTAAACGTGCGAGCATCCTGGGCAAACATCCCCGTGGTCCTATGTAGCACCGCTCCATTATGTGCAAATGCCAGCGGTATAGTTTATCTTGCACATCCGGTACTTGTACTCCATATCTATACAGGCAACATGAAATTCGGCAGGATTGAGGGATAATCATCAGATCTGGTGTAGATCAGCCTCTGATAACCCATTTGCTTTTATAATCTCTCCGGTTGAGATCCCTAACGCTTTCAAGCGTTTCGCTATCAGTAACTGCCCTTCCTTTAGACCCTGCTCAAGTCCCTCTTTACGTCCTTTTTCAAGACCTTCTTTAAGTCCCACTTCATGCCCTTCTTCATGTCCTATTTCATGACCATCTGCATACCCGTCTTTCAACGCCTTTTTAATTGAGCCACGTTGCAGCATAATAAAATCTTTTCGTTTATGTTGCGCTTCAAGTTCGGCACAGGTGAGTCCGGCTTCATTTGCGATCTCCAGAGCATAATCAATCTCTGGAACTGCAGAAAGAGTGACCGGCTTTACGTTAAGGCTGCCTGCTCTCTGGACAAAAAATAGCCATTTGTCCTCTAGTGTTTCAAGTATGAATCTTTCATTCCGGCTATTAGTGGAATCTGATACGGGTCGAGGATCTCCAGACTTTCCACATGATGGCCTTCAAAGTCAATAACCGCATTGATAAATGAGAGCAAAATATCTTTCGAGCCATCTGATCCAAAGACCTTCTTGAATGCAAAATCTATTTTTACATCTAAAAACCGCATAATAATCCTGATTTAATATAATTAATAGACTTTATTATCCATGTAGTTTTCGGGTGTGAGATAGTAAAAAAAGTTGGTGGCGTCTGTGATCCGTCCGTCCGGATTTTACTGAACTGTACTCAGCTGCCTGAAAGTTGGGGTCGAAGGTTCAGAATCCTGCATGTCAATTTTTGCCATTGAGAGACCCAATGGAAGAGGGATCTCAATAAGAGATATCAGTCAATATCACCCATGATATCATACCATGAGGTTCTTCAATACTGCAGGACCAGTCAATTGCGAAAAACATTACTGCCTTCCCCCTCTTACACGGTTTGACCTCCCTGAAATCCTGTCCCTGATCACCCAGGAAAAGTACTTCGTTCTCCATGCTCCCCGGCAGAGTGGGAAGACTTCCTGCCTGCTTGCCCTCCGGGATTACCTGAACCGTGAAGGAAACTACACTGCACTCTATATCAATGTCGAGAGCGGTCAGACTGCCAGAGGGGATGTCAGGAAAGGAATAAAAGCGATTCTCGCCGAACTTGGCTTTCAAGCTGAAAGGACACTTGGTGATTCAACCCTTCAGGAACTCATTAATACGGGTTTTGAGGAGTTCGGTGAGAATGCAGCTTTTAAAATAATTTTGTCTAATTGGTGCATCAGGTTTGAAAAACTGCTTGTCCTCTGTATTGATGAGGTTGATGCACTTGTTGGTGATACACTCATCTCCCTCCTTCGTCAGATCCGTTCGGGATATCCTGAAAGGCCCTCATCATTTCCTGCTTCAATTATCCTGTGCGGAGTCCGGGATGTCCTTGATTACCGAATCCACTCAGAGAAAGATCAGGAGATCATCACAGGTGGCAGTGCTTTCAATATCAAAGCAGAATCACTTCGACTTGGTAATTTTTCTCGGGAAGAAACGAGAACCCTCTGCCTACAGCATACTGAAGAGACCGGCCAGGTATTTGAAGAAGAGGCACTTTCAGCTATTTGGAACCTGACCTGTGGCCAACCATGGCTTGTTAATGCTCTTGCCTATGAGATTTGCTTTAGGCTCGAAGAAGGCCGGGACCAAAAAAATCCCATAACTGAATATTTAGTCATGGAAGCGAAGGAACGGCTTATACAAAGGCGTGATACTCACCTTGACCAGCTTGTTGATAAACTCAAAGAAGAACGTGTCAGAGGGGTAATAGAGCCGATGCTGACTGGTGAAGCGTTTGAACAGGACTTTAAACCTGATGATGTTGGGTACGTGGTTGATCTTGGGCTTATCAATCAGGACAGGAACGGTGCCCTTTCTATCGCAAACCCGATCTATCAGGAGATTATTCCAAGGGAACTAAGCTGGAGTGCCCAGACAGGCATGGCTCTAAATCCCAGTTGGTACATTGATATGAATGGCCGGCTCAATCTCTATGACCTCCTCACAGCATTTGTCCAGTTTTTCCGTGAGCATTCGGGGAGTTGGCTTGATATCGCTCAATACAAAGAAGCAGGTCCACAACTTCTTCTTCAGGCGTTTCTCCAGAGGATTATCAATGGTGGCGGGCAGATAACAAGGGAATACGGGCTTGGTATGGGCAGGACTGACCTTTTTATTCTTTGGCATCTACCTCTCGGGAACTTCCAGCGGTTTGTTATCGAATGTAAGGTCATGCGAGGGTCTCGTGAGGCGACAATTTCATCCGGGGTTAACCAAGTGCTCAAATATGCTGACTCCTGTGGTGCCGATGAAGTATACCTTGTCATCTTTGATAAGACAAAGAAGAAGAGCTGGGATAAGAAAATTTTTACCGAGATCCATGAGCAGGACGGAGTCACTGTATCGGTCTTTGGAATGTGAAAGACCTAATAGATGAGGGATCTCAATAAGAAATATCGGTCAATATCACCTATGATATCTTATTAGGTGATTCTTCAATACTACAGGACCGATGAACTGCCAGGACCATGATTCTCATCATCATTCGTCAGATCCGTTTCGGATTATCCTTAAAGGCCCTCTCCATTTTATTCTTCAGTCATCCTTTGCGGAGTCATGGGTGTCTAGGATTACCGATCCTCTATAATAGGGACTCAGGGATAATCACGGAGGGAAGTGCCTTCATTATCAAGGCAATGTCACTTCGGTTTGGAAACTTTTCTGAAGATGAGACTAGATCTCTCTACCTGCAGCATACAGAAGAGACCGTCCAGATGTTTAAAGATGAAACATTTGAAGCGATCTGGTATTCGACCTGCGGTTAGCCTTGGCTGGTTTATGCTCTTGAGTAATAGGTCTGTTTCAAACGTGAGTGGGGAAAGGACCGCACGAATCCAATCACCAAATCCCTTGTCATGGAAGTGAAAGAGCAGATACTACAAAGTAAAAAGATGCATCTTGACCAGCTTGTGGATAAACTCAAAGAAGAACTGGTCAGAAGAGTTGTTGAACCTTTACTCAATAGTGATCTCCAATGGATCTTCAATAGTTGTGGGAAAATAATCAGTGAATATGGCCTTGGTATGGGTAGGACCAATCTTTTTATTCTCGTTCGTCTTCCTCGCGGGAACTTCCAGCGGGCCCGGGAGCTTCAACAATATGTTAAGATGGGACTTGATACCAAGTATAAATAATTAGAAATGGAAAGGATAAAGAATTGAAGCAGGATTATAATTTGAAACTTGAACTACAGTATTTAAGCCGCTGGGGGGACGATGGCTACTTGAGTCAAAGTCTTCCAATTTTCATTATTTATTATTGCTACATATCGTATTAAAATAATCTTTTCGAAAGTAATCCGAGAACGAATCCTATTAACACTTTTATAAGATCATAAAACAATTGTGAAATTTGTTTATCCTTTTTTTCCTTTTTTTCCTTAATATCATATTCAATAAGTGAAGGTAATATATTATGAATTTTACGTTGATTTTCTCTCAAATCTGTGATCGAATTAAAAAATTGTTTAACGTCCTCGAGATTAGGATCACCAATATCTTTATTATTTTTATATTTTGGAATTTTGTCGATAAGATCTTCAATATTTGGTCTAATTGTTTTATAGTAATCAGAGAATATTATAGTTAAAGCCTCATTCGAAATACCTTGAAGACTCTCGGTAATATCTTTCCTAATAAAAATATATATATAATCAAATAGTTCAAAAGTTGCTCGATAGAGGTGGGAAAAGATTTTTTCGAAATTGATTTGGACATATTGATTTTTCGATTTATCACTATCAAATTTTGCGGATATTATTCGCATAAAATGGTTGAATGCGTCTTTTATCTCGTTAATCGGTGGCATAAATGTATTTTGGTCACCGAGCTCTTCAGACATATAAATTAATTGTTGGGTGATTTGATATAATTCGTTAATTCTTTTTAATTGACATAATTCGTCATCGGAAAAAAAAGACATTGTAATTTTCAAGGGAGAGGTGTTTTTAAGACCTTTTCTTTCTCTTTATCGAATTGTTCTTGAGTATACACCATTCCCATTGCAAGGCGCACGCTACCCATACGATATCGATATGAATTTTTTATTAATTCCTCGCGATTGACTCTGATTTTAGGTAAATCTAAATCACACATGTCAATATCACCCGTCATGGAATACCTCAATATTTTCTAAATTAAGTGATAAAATCCTTTATTCGTTTTCAACAATTAAAATTTAAACATGATATATACATTCAAATTATATATAGATCTCCGTTTTAATTTTTCACATTCCTCGATTTTTTCAAAATGATTTCGATTTTTTTAGTTTATCAATAGTGCTTGCAGTTATTAATGAATATTTATTCAAATTTTCGGAAAATAATATCGAAGTTTTATTATGATCCTGAATTACGGAGATGAGGTACACTACGCCTTTATTAACCTGGAGCCGGCAAAAAGCTCACCCATACCAAGCGCTACCACTTGTTTTTTTAGATCATTGGTCACATTGACATAGAACAGTTCAATC
>Ga0209083_1003417_pt1 | contig 13303 bp, 10 predicted proteins | sample AM7aDNAmetaG_FD_184132 | JGI IMG/M metagenome (GOLD analysis project Ga0209083, IMG submission 184132) | Freshwater microbial communities from Finland to study Microbial Dark Matter (Phase II) - AM7a DNA metaG (SPAdes) (version 3) | ecosystem: Environmental > Aquatic > Freshwater > Lake ...
ATATGGATAAATACCAACACTCCCCAGCAGGCTTTTGCACTCTTAGACACGGAACTCAAAAATGACCCTACTTTATTAAAACAGATTGTCTCTCATTTAGCGGTAGGGCCCCTTTGTTAAGGCGGTAGCCATGTATATAGGATCAGACATGTTCAATGCCCTGCTTGTATTCTTAAGCATTATTACGGTCGTTGAAGTGGCCTTCGGTATCCTTATTCTTTCATCTCTAGCCAATATATACCACATCCTATATAAATTCTACAAAGTTTATTCGAAAAAGACTTTTCCTTCATCTAATGATTAATTAGTCTTACTTATTTATTTTCCACAAATAGCCCTATAATCTTATTATATTAATTAAGTACTGATTTTAAACCGTTTACAGGTTAAGTTAAAACCTTTAAAGGAACTACTTATGTCTAAGCTGCTGGTTTCCATAGTGTTAGTTGGGCTATTTGTTGGGGTGACGATAGCTGGAAGCCCCGTTCAGGTTAAATCTACTACTATCTCTCCTATTGTTGAAAACCCGTGGAAAGTGCTTTCGATGGCGTCCATTACGGAATTTCTTGAAGTATCTTATAAAAATGTCCTCGGGGTTACTTCTACGGATACTTGCATGGTAGTCTTTGAGTCAGCCGGGGAATACAAACTAGTTGCACCATGGATTCAAGGGCCTGGGAAAATAATTCAGAAGCATAATGTCACTGATTTAGGAATTGAAAAAATAGAAGTCTTAAAAAGATAGGCGGGAAATATGGAAATTAAAGTTTATGAAGTATATCGTGCCACAGACATGACTAAAAAACAAAAAGAAGAGTTCAAACAGAAATTAAAAGATTCCACTAGGGAATTAAATTACGAGCCTCCCAAAAGAGACTCGAGTAAACTGGACCTGTATATCTAACTTGGTACGTCGTTCTTCTTCTGTTTTTCTGCACTTAAAAACCTACTTGATTCACTGATAATATTTTTCTTTTGTTGCAGTCAAAATATTACTTGACGATTTCCACATACACATGGTTATAATCTAAAGTAAGAAGATGTGTCATTTTTAGACTTGACTGATAAGACTAATAATCTCTTAATAGTCAATGTTTTTCAGAGTAGAAAAAGTTGGCTCTTTGAAAACGAACAAAAAACCTCGAAAGGATTCTCTTATGGAGAAGAAGATTTCCTTACCGGAATGGATCGAGAAAAATTGTAAAGGACTCTCTAAACAGGCCTCTTTAAAGAAGTGCTCCTCTGGGACTGGGAGAACAGTTGATACCTGCCGACGTGCTTGGAATACCCTACATACGAATAAAAAATCCACAGATGTATTTAAAGGACTTAACGGCTTTGCTGAGCTTCATGATATTGATGCTCGACAGAGACGTAGGGATATTCATTGTACTGAACTTATTAAGAAGTTCATAGAAGGCCCGTTAAAAGAACGTGGCTGGTATTACGACTCCGAGGCAGCAAGAGTATGCGGCATAACTTCCGTTGATTGGGCTCGTCACCGTGACTCTTACTCTGATTTACAAGTTCTGGTTAGCACAGAAAAAGGTAAACGGTTGACGTGGGTACACCCTTCCCTGGTCGATCAGGCCAGACAGATTGCTGAGAGGAGCTGATAATGAAAAAGAACCTTCATAAACTTGACAGCCTCGTTCAGGAAATAGCAAAAAGCCCTGAAAGTAAAGACCGCCTCAAGCAATTGGAAGAAGCTGTTGCAATGTATGCTCGGAACAGGTCTAAAGAGCGCCTGGTAATAGAGCAATACAATGAAGATAATACCATAAAATTTCTGGCGATGGGAGACACCCATTTCGGCAGCATGTATGAACGCCTCGATATCTTTAAAGCTGCCCTAAAGTTTGCTGAAGTCGAAAAAATTACAGATATCCTGCATGCCGGAGACGTGCTTGACGGCCACAAGATTTACAAGGGCCAGGAATTTGAGCTGCACAAGCATGGATGGGACCGTCAATCCAAATGGTTTGCCCAACAGGTCCCAGTTAATTCCAAAGTAAAAGTTCATTTTATTACGGGTAATCATGACGCCTCATTTAAAAGAGAGGCGGGCATAGAGCCTGGTGAAGGGCTTATAGCCTTAAGGCCTGATTGGCATTATCTCGGAAGTGAAATTGCCGATATTACTTTTAAAACCCCAAAAGGGTCGAAGTATAAAGTAGCTTTAATACACCCAGGTGGCGGCTCAAGTTATGCCCTCAGTTATAGAAGTCAGAAGATTGTAGATCAATGGAGTGGTGGAACAAAACCAAATATGCTGCTTATAGGTCATTATCATAAGGCAGAATTCATACCGAGTTACCGTAATGTCGCAATACTTCAGGTTGGGTGCGGCCAGGCACAGACCCCTTTCATGGCCCGTCAGGCTCTTGCAGCCCATGTGGGCTTTTGGAGCATCTCAATTGCCCCCGGAGATAAATATAATCGAATTAAGGCTGAGTTTATAGCCGTGTACAAATAAATGAAAGGTTCATACTGTGAAAAAGATACCTGTGTTTTACCATTCGTTTAGGCATAAACGCTACCCTATCATAGAACTCGACAAAAAGGCCAAGGACCGTCTTGGCCAATGCGACTCGCCTACCACTAAGAACAAGATGATAGAGATCCCCATAGGGCACTCAAAAGCATCTCTCGAGGTTCAGGTTCATGAAGCGATACATGCCTGCCTGTTTGATCTTGATGAGACTACTGTGGAAGAGATCTCAGGAGACATTTCCAATTTCTTATGGAAATTAGGGTGGAGAAACGTCTCTGTCCTAAAAGGGGAAAAGGTGTAACTATTTTTTGCAGATATAGATATCTGTAGCCCCGTCGGTTTTAATGGAAACTTTAAAGCCTTCATTTTTGAGTATGCGAACATACTCAGCTCTATGAATCCATTGAAATTCCGTAAAATGGGGTTTCATTCCTTCAGCTATTTGAACATGTTGTTGGTCAAAAATGAAATGGGTAGCTTTCTCGGCCCCCTTTTCAGTTTCAACGACAACGAGGTCTAAATCTTTGGCTTCAATTGAGGGGTCATTTTTAATTATGCTCATGAATTCATCACGAACAAAACCTCCCACGGCTTTTATTTTTCCAGCCCATGGGGTACCCGGAAGAAAAGCTTTTAAAAATCGCTCTACTTCTTTTTCGGAATTGGTTGCTAAGATTTGTAGAAAATTCATGGCTATTTTGTTTTGTATTTGCATAATTTATTATATACCTCAATTATAGGGATTTTTTATAATAAATTAAATTAGGAGAAAATTAGGACCTGTCAGGGCTAAAATTGGTCGGAATGGGCGAAATCGAATCGCCGGTCTCCAAGTCCCGAACTTGGCGCTTTAGCCTGGCTAAGCTACATTCCGTTATTTATTTTGGTCAGCGTAGCAAGATTCGAACTTGCGGCCTCTTGAACCCCATTCAAGCGTTCTACCGGGCTGAACTATACGCTGTAAATTTTATAAGGTGAAAGGTCTGTGAAATATTTCTGGATCCATCCGCATGAGTTCCTCTTCCTTAGCGAATTGTTCCTCTTCATATTCCTCCTTTTATGTGGAGCCAACAGCCAGGATCGAACTGGCGACCTCGTCCTTACCACTGAGCTATATCGGCATAATATGGCAGGGGTAGAGGGACTCGAACCCCCGAATGTCAGGACCAAAACCTGATGCTCTGCCAACTGAGCTATACCCCAATAAAAATGGTCGGAACTGCCAGATTTGAACTGGCGATCCCCTGCTCCCAAAGCAGGTGCGTTACCAGGCTACGCTAAGTTCCGAAAATGGCTGGGGCGACAGGTCTCGAACCTGTACTGTCTTGGGTAACAACCAAGCGGATTGCCAATTATCCTACACCCCAAAAAATTTAATTAAACGGCGACTGCCTGCCGGCATTCATGCTCCCCGTCACTAAGCTAGGAAGGGCCCTTCTTTCGCTTAGAAACACGGTTTCCCCTGGACGCATCCAGAACGGTTTTTCCCCATTCATAGTGGCGTACCGTACATGTCGCCGTTTAAATTTGGCTGGGGTGCAGGAATTCGAATCCCGATAATTAGCTCCAGAGGCTAATGTCCTACCATTGGACGACATCCCAATCTTTCTCAATCTTTTCCAATTTATTGGTATTCCCGGTCCGACTTGAACGGACATAATGCTAGTAAAGTCTCCCATTAGGAAGTAACGCGATTCCTGCCGCTCTTTACACACCTCCTGGGCTGTTACCAGATTCCAGGCAGCGTATCAGTTCTTGCCGCAACCTTGGAGCTTCCATTACTTTAGGCCCGGTCCGAGACCGGTAATTTCCCTGAGGGATTTACCTCGGTAATGTCTAGCACCCTTTTTACAGTACCGTTTCGTTTTTAACGGTGCATTGACCTTTATGCTACGGGAACATTAAAAATGGCTGAGGAGGTTGGGGTCAAACCAACGATACCCGAATTAACAGTTCGGTTCCATGTCGCTTGGATACTCCTCAGTAAATTAGTTTTCAAAGAACTTTTTAAAATAATAGCCTAACGACCGTTTACTCTGCCGTATTCTGTCAGTATTTTAGCTAGTTCCTGCCGTTTGTGGACGGTAGCGAATTTAAGGGAGCATTTAGTTGATCGAATATATTTCATAAAATAAGCTTCTAATAGGTTCAATAAAAAAGGCCCTCATCCTTTTGGGGTGAGGGCCTTCGGATTAAACCGAGTTTATACAAACAGCCATTACCCCAGTGATGTTACTCCTGGTTGCGGGTTTCTAGGCTGATTATTATTAGTCTTTTTCATATGTAACTTAAATATACCACAGAAAATTGAAAAGGTCAAGGGGTTTAAAAAAATTATTTACGCCTCGTATGCCCCACGGTCATAAGACCCGGCAACTCTGGGTACCCCCAAGATATCAGTAGAAACAGCTAAAAAAGTTGTTCCATCATTATGCCCAATACCTGTAGTTCTAAAATTAGCTAAAGCTGGGTCATCTGAAGCATTAACAAAGAAATTTACCCCGGACAGGTCATTAGGACCCATAGGCATTGTATGTGGGTAACCTCTATTAAAGGGACTATCTGAATTGTACACATTATAATTAAAAGTAGCATCTGTGCCAAAATAATCGGTGACAGTACGATCTGGACGGGCATAAAAAACATTGTTTAGATATTTACACCCTGAGGTTTGATTAGTAGAGGTCTCACTATCAACGCCTTCATTATCGCTAGTCAGACCAGAAATGGCATTATGATAGGTTGTGTTATTAATGACATCCACAAAGTTACTGGCAAAAACAGTAATGCCTCGCCCGCCATTATTAAAGCACAGATTATTAGCGACTAAAGTTTTTGAGACATAATTACCTAAACTATTTCTAGGTGGTCTAAGGCTGTCTATAATAATACCATTACCATCTGAAATATAGCCTACCTCATAAAATGGAATAAATTCCTGATTATCATAGCACGTATTACCCATGATGTAATTATGGTAACCGTCAGCTTTGTCATAATTTACTAAGAAACCAACAGTAATGGCGCTTTCAGCGTATGGGGACCAATTGGCATTATTATAAACTACGTTATTAAGAATTGAAATGTAGTCTCCATTCATGCCTCCAATTCCGGCACCCGCATTATCATGTACGACATTATTTTTTACAATGATATGATGGGGATATCTCCCAGTATCTGGAATATTTTTCTGAATGGATATTCCTGCATGAGATGTTCTATAATTATTCAAATCATCCTTATGGGCATATGCATAGGAATAATCAACGGCGTATCTATTTCCTATTACCTCAAAGCCCTCTACGCAGATATAAGATGAGGCCCCTTCAACTTTTATGCCGCTCCAAGACGTGCCATTAAAAATTTTCGGTCTACCAGAATAAGGCTTAACAGTTATGTAATAGCCGGGTAGTCCTGTTTTATCTGCAAAAGTCATGGGGTAATTATGGCTATCACCCTCATATTGTGGGTAGCTAGTATACGTGGTTGTATCAAGGACATATACGGTGGATCCTGGCTGTGCTGCATCAACACCTTTTTGAAGGGTTTTAAAGGCTGTATTTATTGATAAACCGTCATTAGAGTCATTTCCGTTCAAACCCTCGACATAAAAATTAGGTGCTACATAAGGGTAAGGTGCTGAGAGCACTGGTAGGTTTTCGGAAGACTTTAATTGAGTAGAATTTAATCTTAATTCTGCCCCATCTTTATCAACGCATCTTACTCCTATTTTTTTCCACAGCCCTTCGGTGGCTGAAGCTGACCATGTTGCGGCACCTGTCCCGTCAAAATGTGAGACTACCTTTGTTTGTCTGCCATTATTATAAAGCACATCGATTCGACTAAATTTTAAAAAGTTATCGAAATAAGGGTCATAATTTGTTAGGCCTAATAAACGGGATGTGTCTAAAATGGAGGTATAGGGATAATCATTAGCATAAGGGGCCCGATCATAGTGCGCGACATTCGGGTAAGTTATATAAGGAGTTTCGATGAAATAATTGATTGCTGGGAAATAGACTCCAGAATTATCGCCTAAATTTGTACTGTCCTCATCAGCTAAAACAGTGTGCCCCGAAGTCCGAACATTATAAAAGGCTGATGACGAGGCATGCATGTCTTTAGTGCTGTCAAAGATAAGATTTGAAGCGTTAACATAGGAAAAACTGATACCATAAGGAGGTTTAACTGCAGCCTGCACTCCAGTTGTATCAGAATTTAAAGTAATTCTACTAGAATCCGTGCCTGCCCAGTCACCTGTAGAAAATGAAAGAATAACAGTTGTTGTATCTGTTCTGAAATTATAATAAGAACCGGGAGCCAATATCAGATTATCTAAATAATATGCTGATATTCTTAAATTAACTCTATTGTTTATAATCCCGCCTGGCCCTATTTCTATAGGGTCAGAGTTATCTGCAGGATTTAAATTTGTCACCTGATTCCAATTAGCTACTGCATTTGCTCCCACCGATACAAGAATACCCGTTCCTGTAATATTAAAAGGATCCCCTGCCCCGTTAACGGTTAAAGAAGCGGTGTCACCAACAGTGACCTTAGATAGAACAACTTCATTATTATTTACTGTTAAAAAGCAGTCGTTGCCTGTAAAAGTAACTGTGTCTGCCGTAATCGTACTTAATAAACTATATAGGTACAATGTAGCAGAATTGCCTGTCATAGTAATGCCGTTTGAAAGGTTCAGGGTATCTTTACCTAAAAAGGAAGCATCACCAGAAACTGATAAGGTATACCCATTATTAGACCATATTCCCTGATTAACTGTCAGATTATGACAGCTCATATCACCAACAGCCCAAAATCTGCGGCCAGGAACATTTAAATAAATGTCATAAAAAGAATGCCCGCCAGAGGTGAAATGAAATGGGGCATTGGCATCTACAGACTCGGCATCAATAGAAAAAGTTCCAGGATTAATTATATGGTTTGCAGAAAAATACCAATCAAACTCATACTGACCTAAGGCACCTATAATGAAATGGGAGTTTTCAAAGTTTTGTGTAGTAGGACCACCATAATCTACACCGATATCATTATTTGTTATATCAAAAGTTCTTAAACTAAAGGTGCTATCGCCATAATTTACTGTAAGACTATTGTTTGTATAATCTGCATTATTACCAACTTTTAAATTATCGAAACTAAAATTATTATTGTTAAAATTAATTGTATGGACACCAGTACCGTTCGCATCACTAGTCACTGTAAAAAGGATCTCTCCAAAGAGCCAATCACCCGTGTAAGATGTGGTACATGTGGTATTTACGGTTGACGATAAAAACCAGTAGCCATTACCACTGCCAGTATAATTAACTGTTGGTAGGTATACCGTGGCCCCACTATTATTAAAGATATTTACATTACTGTGTAAATAATTCTTGCCACAATCTGTCCAAAGTGCCCCAGGGGCAAATGAAAACATAGTGCAAGCACCGTTCGCAGTTAAAAATAGCCTTGTATCTTGTTTTAAATAGCTATTAGCCCCCAAACTAATTAATGTATTAGCTCCAGTAAATTTGCATATAGTACTATTAGAACTATCAATAAGCACCGTGGCATCAGAGCCTAAAGTAAATGATTTAGTTGTAGCGCCATAATCATTTTGATATGTACCATCATTTAAAAAAGTTAAGGCACACGAGCCCCCTGATACAGCGCCTATATCTCCAAAGATTTTTAAAGTCTTATCTTGGCCGGTCATTGTAATAGCATTTCCAAGATTTACGGACTCGGGGCCCCCGAAGGTGACGTTCCCTGAGGCGGTCATGTCATAGCCATTAATAGAGTAATATGCTGTATTTTTTACTGTGAAATTATTCAGAGTCACATTTTCATCGAAGTAAAAAGTTAAATCAGTGGAATCAACTGTTATATCATTAAAAGGTTTTCCGGCTGAAGAAACCGTGGCTGTGCCTATTCCACCAAAATTTAATGAAGATGTTCCAGGGTTAAATGTCCAATCTGATAAATTTTCCCATACAGTAGCATAATACTGGTTTGCAGTTAAATACCATGTACTAGAGCCTAAATTAACTGAAGAGGGGCCTGTGCCTGGAAAAGTATTATAGGAAAAGGCTTTTGTTCTAACTGTTGAAGAACCAAAATCAAAAGATGCCTGTGCAGTAGAGTTATTTCCCACAGCTATATTTGATGGGGCAATTATGGCATGACCGTTAGTTTTAAAATATAATGGGTTAGCAGATATACTTACAGCCCACAATGACGTAGAAGTAATATCCCCCGCCAAAGAAATAGCTATGTTGCCTAATCCAATGGAATTTCCTCTAATAATTACTGTGTTCGTGCCAGAATATGTAAGTGCTGGCACACTCATTGTGGAATCTTGTGCTACGGCCTCAAAAAATATCGTGTTATTACCATTTATAGTAGGAGTTCTTCCTAAAATTGAATGGGAGTTACCGTCTCCAGATACTCTAAAGCTTAAAATTTTATTTGCTGTCAGTGTGCCCCCGTCAGTAAAAATAAGGGGCTCTGAGGTATCTTTGTAGGTGGTGTATTCTAAACCAGAATTAATTACTGTGGCATCAGTTCCTAAAACCAATTTTTTAAAAATAACGCCATAATCATCTGTAACAGTCATTCCTGTGGTACCATCCATGGTAACAACGCAGGCTGTTGAACTAGGGTATTGTATCGTTGATGCAATATGCAGTGAGGCTGAGGCTCCGGTCATAGTTATGCCAGTACCAAAATTATAGTCTCCTGCACCACCAAATGTAACATCCCCAGAAGCTGTAAGTATCGCACCATTCTGAGAATAAGACTGGGCATTTATTAAATTGAAATTCCGCACAGATAAAGCATCTGCCACAACAGCGACTATAACAGTACTATCAAAAGCAACATCATAAAAGGATTTGCCGGCAGAGGTTATAGTAGTTGTACCAAGGCCATTAAATGTTACCGAGGAATTTCCTGGATTTACTGTCCACCCAGAATAATTTGTCCATACAGAGGAATTAAACTGAGAAGTAGTTAATGTCCAAATACTATACTGCAGATTAATAGTAGCTGTTCCTAGGTATATATAATTTGACAATGATCTGCAATTTATTGTTGATGACCCAAAATTAAATGTAGATGTATTGGTACTATTATTACCTATGCTAAAAGCTGTGGCCGTGATATTATAATTGCCCGTATTAAAAGTCATTGCATTAGAAGCTGTCTGGACAATAATTAAGGAAGTTGAAACAAGATGGCCTGTTAATGTTATGGCTGTCGAAGAGGTGCCTGCAGAAATACTACGAAAAAATAATGTACCAGTACCTGAATAAGTAATTGCAGGTATATTCATGGTCCCTGTGCCATTATTATCAAACAGTACCGATGAAGAACCGTTAAGAGTTGGGGTACCTGCAAGTACTGATATTACAGCAACAGTCCCCGAGCCTAAAGCCCTCCACGCCATAGTACTGTTAACGGTAAGCCTTCCACCATCAGTAAAAGTCAGAGAGGTGGCAGAAGAGTTAAAAGTTGTAACAGCTGATCCAGAACTAGTCACTATGGCGCTGGCACCCAATGTCAGGGATTTAAAAGCAGTCCCTTCATCATCGTCGAATGTCATTCCTGTGGTACCATTCAAGGTTAAAGCACAAGAAGTCGCTGTTGAAGAACTTACCCCAGAGCCAATATGCACAGTACCAGAAGCCCCCTTGGCGGTAAGGCCAGTCCCCAAAGTCAAAGATCCTGTATGGTCAAAAGAACATCCAACAGCTACAGTAAGATTGTACCCTGAAGTACTCCAGTTACCAGAATATCCAGAAGTTGTAGTGATAGAATTTACGGATAAATCAGCGGATGCCGTTGCGGCTATAGACCCCGTATTAAATACAAGGTCATCAGAGGTTAATAGAGCTCCAGAACCGTCATAATTTGCGGAGTTATTAAGATCTGTATTAGATGCACCTGACCATGTTCTAGTTGCCATTTTATTTAAGTGATATTAAGGTATGCTCTTCCAGAAATGTGCGTGATATCTTCTGCAGTACCTATGTTATTTCGAAAAAGAACATCATAGGCCCCATCTTTATCAAAAACCTTCACTTTATTTTTTTCCCAGGTTCCATCTTGAGCATAAATAGACCACTGAACTAAACCCATATGAGTTACTGGGTCGTGTACAATCTTTTTCTGCTGCCTATTTCCAGTATGAGTATAGTAAACGTAAACATAACCTATCTCAGATGTTGAATCTAAATAGGTATCCCCAGGATAAGCCATTTGTACAGCTGTAATTAAAGAAGATAAATTAATTGTGGATAGTGCATTTGTGCCGTCACCTACTGAAGATCTGTCGAAATAATTAAGTGAAGACATAAAAACCTTTAAAACGGTTCATGTTACAGGCCTACAGCTTCTTGCCATGTGGTAGCTATCCTAAACGAATCAAAATAATTCTTACTGTCAATACCTGAACTGCAACGGCCTGTATCCAGGCGTAATCCTTTTATAGAGGACATGTATGCAGTATAACTTCCTTTTTGATTCCACTGACTCGGGTCAGTGCTTAAATCAGGATCAGCCCACGTAGTTATAGTCACTGGAGTATTTGTGTCGCCGGTTGAAGCTATTTGCATCATAATTAAATGAGGGGTATAATTGGCATCCCCAATAAAGCACTGCTGCTTTGACCCTTCATAAGCTACGGATAAAGTTAAAGAGGGCCTTGTGTTTGATAGGCTGTGCTTGTAAATAACCATATCAGTGCCATCTTTAACAGCAGATATTCCATTTAATTTTAATGTGACATCTTCTTTGTTAGTGTTACAGCTGGCAGTAAAGGCAAACCAATAGGTGCTGCCGTCATTGAGAATACGGTTCTCAGGGACAATACCCCGATACAGATTAGGGAAATGAATGCCGTCACTACGGCCGTAGAACAGAATTTTATTACCTGCCGTCACTAAACCTGAGTAAGGCATAGAAGACGCATCAACAACAGGTAAAGGCTGCTTTACCTGAGGATTCCAAGCCCATTGAGTAAAACTGTCTATCGGATGATTCCAGCCGACACCACCTGCATATGCGTATGTGGTAGTCATAGGGCCAATAGGGTAGCTTGACGACCCGTCCCAATATTTATCCCAATTTTCTTCTAATTTTAATGCCATAAAATCACTCCTTTTAAATAAAAGCAAGTACCGCCCCCTATAGAACGGTACCCAAACTCCTTCTACACATGGTAGGCGAGCTATTCCATAGAGCAGTATTAAGAGAAAATTACTTTATGCATTTGATTTCAGTTGGAAGGCCCATTTTATTAAGAAGGCTGATAAAGGGTCCAGGATCTAGCTCCTCGACATTCACCATGGTTTTAGGGTTCCAATCCCCCTCAGCCATAAGGATAGCCGCCGCTGCAGCAGGGACACCTGCGGTATAACTGATAGCCTGGGACTCTACCTCATTAAAACATTCCTTATGGTCGCAGATATTATAAATAAATAGCTCACCTTCCTTACCATCTTTCATACCTTTAACCAGGCACCCTATGCAGGTCTTCCCGGTATATTCAGGGGCAAGGGACATAGGGTCAGGCAGACAGGCCTTAACAACCTTCAGAGGCACAATACTCTGCCCTTCATCCGTTTTGATTGGGTCGATGGATAATAGCCCTATGCTGTTCAAAACATTAAAGCAGTTTATGTAATGTTCGGAAAAGCCCATCCAGAAACGAATAGAATTGGCATCAATATTTTTATGAAGTGAATGAACTTCATCATGCCCCGTAAGATAAAGCTCCTGTGTACCGACGACTGGAAAATCATAGAATGTCCTTACTGAATGTACGGGTTTGCTTACCCATTTTCTATCAATCCATGCCCAAACGACACGGATAAATTCTCGAAAATTTATTTCAGGGTCGAAGTTGGTAGCAAAAAATTTATTGTGGCTACCCACATTTACGTCCATGATGTCGATGGTATCAATGGTATCGAAATGAACCCTGGCTGCATGGGCACAATAGGCGTTTACTACCCCTGGGTCAAAACCAATCCCAAGGATAGCGTTTACACCCTTTTCGGCACAACGGTCTTTCCGTTTCCATTCATAATTGGCGTACCAGGGGGGATTTTCACAGACCTTGTTTTTCTCTTCATGGATGGCCGTGTCAATATAGCTTACGCCCGCCTCAATGCAGGCTTCAAGGACGGACATGTTAACGAAAGCCGATCCGAGATTTAGGACTATTTCAGACTTAGTATCTTTAATAATCTGAATGACTGAAGGAATGTCAAAAGCATCGCATTGCCTGGAGGTGAGCTTTTTCGACGGGTCTTTTAAGCTGCTTTTCCGTTTTATGCTCTCTATAATGGCATCACATTTTGAAAGAGTCCTGGAGGCAATACAGATGTCTCCAAGGATGTCATTGTGCTGGGCACATTTGTGGGCAGCCACATGTGCTACGCCCCCGGCTCCGATGATAAGGACATTTTTCATTTCATTCACCCGCCCTCTCTAGATTAAAGTTAAATTAAGTTTATCCTTTTTAAGGGAATATACGAACGTATTAACTCCTAGCTGTTTAAGCTCTTTAAGAGCAAAAGGATCATAGCTACTGCATATTGTTCCCATTTTAATGAGGGAATAAAATTTGTAATGTAAATGGAGGCGGTAAAATAATTCATATTTGGATACCTGTCCTATTAAGTCATGGCGGCCCTGGTCTTTTTTCACCTCAATCGGGTACACTGTTCCGCTGCTACCCATATAAACCATATCAACCCTACCGTAAGGTCCGCAGGGATGCTCAATATTGTAGAGATT
>Ga0209083_1003421_pt1 | contig 13289 bp, 9 predicted proteins | sample AM7aDNAmetaG_FD_184132 | JGI IMG/M metagenome (GOLD analysis project Ga0209083, IMG submission 184132) | Freshwater microbial communities from Finland to study Microbial Dark Matter (Phase II) - AM7a DNA metaG (SPAdes) (version 3) | ecosystem: Environmental > Aquatic > Freshwater > Lake ...
TCAGTGAGGATCTTGTTGATCTCCGGAAGATTGAATCCGGTCAGAGCTGTATTGAAATCAGGCAATTTTGTTAACTCCTGCATCAATACGGCCAGTTTGTCCTGATCCCAATCACCCCTAACCCGATTCAGGGCCAGATTCAGGACCTTCTCCTTCTCTATATCAAGGTCAACCACGCTGACCTCCACCTCCTCAACCCCTTGAGCAAGCAGGATTTTGAGCCTTTGATGCCCACCCACCAGATTGCCGGTGCGGCAATTCCAGACCAAAATCTCCACATATCCAAAGGTATCAATGCTTTGCTTCAACTTCTCGTATTCCTTGTTCCCCGGCTTAAGGTCGATTCTGGGGTTATAAGCAGCAGGGTTAATCCTGTTGATGCTCACTTTTTCGATATTCATGTGTTTTCTCCATTTTTGTTTTTGGTTTAATAAATAAGTAAAGATGTGGGCTCAATCAAAAAGATCGAACCCACAGAAATGCTGATATCTTAAGGTTTAAGTGTTGAACTTGGCCATTCATAAGTTCGGCAGCCGAATTATGACCTATATCTTGAGAAAGAACGAAATGCTTGCCAGTTTATAACTCTCTACATGTATTATGTGTTAAATGGGTCAAAACAGGTTCGGCGTTGCCGAACCTACGGAAGGCAATAAAAAATCCGCTCTAAATACTTGCAGAATTGCAAGTTAAGAACGGATTGACAGGTTATAAATCGTTAACTAAAAAGACAGGCTGTAGTTTATCTGCGAAGTTTTTTTAAAATAAATCTGTCTCCTTCCTCAGGTTTCCACAATTCAAGAGAGCTTTTAACAATGGCAATGAAGTTATCGTGGTCTCTATAAAAAATATGTTTCCGTTTCGAAGCCCGCACCTCCTCATTTTCCAGAGTGACCCAAATTTCATCAAAATTAGGGCTCTGCATTTCCGCAGGCCTAGCAGCAGCGACGCTCTGACGCACCAAGCGAACTTTATCTAAACCAATCTCTACCAAGAATCTTAAATTAATCAGCTTCCATAGTATTTCTTCACCCTTCGGATCAGCTTCACAAAACATGCGCTTTGTAACAATTCCATTCTTGCCCTTTAAACCATTATTGAACCTGGCATCGATGATTTCTCGAATTTTCCTGCCACTATATCCATTGTCTTCAGCCTCTTGCCGCAATTCGTCCTTCTGTTCCTGAGTTATATCGGCATTTGCAATCTCACGATAAGAATCAAATAACATGCGTCTCTTGTTCGGGTTTCTTAAATCAGAAAAAACTTGGGTGACCTTAAACCCTAACTTTAATGTCGACTTCTTGTTCTTGCTAAGTTTTCCAGCCTTAATTAGATTAAATAGATAATAACTAAACTTCGCGCCGGGGTTCGCCCTTCTCCACTCTGAATATTTATCCAAGATAAAAAAGGCGATCTCAAAAAGAGGCGTCTTCTTCTGATCATAAAACGCCCGGATTTCTTTGGCATGATCCTGTAATAACTCATTTGCCTGAGTAAGATTCAGAACCTGGTCGCTATAATTCTTATTCCTTTTGGGCTCTTCCATATCCTATCTTCCTTTTGATTGCGGCCCCCTGCCATCCACATACTCAACAAAAGACCAGCGCGACTGGCTCCCGGAACTGATATTCTTTATTGTATAAACCGCACTGTCGCCGCCCTTGGTCCCAATAACGATGACAGTCTCATTGGCCGCCCAGTCAGTGGCGTAATCCTCACTTAACCCGAAACCATAAACAGCAGACCATTGTGATCCGTCCTTGAGAACTATCGTCTTACAATCAGCCTCAACGCTTTCAATCTTGATCGGCTGGTTCAAATTCTTGTATCTCCGATCATGATCAACCCTTTTCTCAAGAGCCACTTCTAACGCGTTGGCCTTTTTCGTTTCCTTGGGCTTCAAAACTTTATTAACCAAGTCCCCACTAAAGCGTTTTGATTCCATAAAGAGCCCTTTCTTATTTGTCCTGCATGACATCCATGGACCGTCTCTTGGTCAAATTTTGCATTTCACATAGCCCGAATCTTGAATTCTTTGAAACAAGTTTAACGGCATTCCCCGGCTCCCACATTTTATAATCGATCTTGGCCGGATTGACTCCGCCGGGACGATAGCTCGGGCCTTCATTCAATTCAATCAAACCATCAGGATGAATCTTGACGATTGTCAGCTCCTCATCACAGATCGGTTCCAAAAATTTCTTCGTATTATCTTTAGGCGTTGTTTCCAAAGCATCCTGTATGAACGCGGCAATGCCATTTGACTTCTTGGTCAGATTACGGACCGTATACATCATCCCCGCTTTCTCGACCACAACCTTATCCTGCGCCGCCCAATTCGACGGCGGTTGCTGAACGCTGAAATGCCATTTCGACCCGTCGTCCAGATCCATGTTCTTCCCGTTAAACGCTTCAATCACGCGTTGCGTGTTCTCATTTGAATAGCCCACGATAGCCTCCCTTGTTTAAATTTCCACAAACTGACCCTTTTGGGAATCATGCAATCACTTTAATCCACACTTTTGCGATATGTGGAGTTGATTGACTTTGTCCTCGCAAATGATGCCCGCTCGCTTGAAAGCCACCATCAGCGCTGATTACCGATTAAACAAAACTGCTTACCGATTGCTTACCGATATCTTCAAGACCGTGCAGTGACCGCGCAGTGACCGTGCAGTCAAAATAAGCAAATCCTTACCATTTACCAATCGCGACAATGTGTCATGATTATTGTCGTGATTATTTCCGTACGACCCGACCACCACTGTGCAGCACATGGCAAATCTCAATTCGAACTAATCGTGCCGTAATCGTGCCACAATCGTGCCATCGCAGTGCTCGAATCATTGCGCCACCACTATCTCAATATGCCCGGCAAGAAAGTGCATCTCGCGTCAACCTTGCGTCAACATTACGTCAACCAGTTACGCAGATATTTCCCCGCCCTTAAATACTCCCCATTTGTGAAAATAATATCTGCGGAAATTTATTCCGCTAAATTTCCGCTAAATTTCCGCTAACACATACGCAGTGTTTCTATCACCCGTCCCGACTTTCTTAACAAGCCCCTTTTCAACCATCGCAGACAAATCATTCCGCGCCGTCCTGTCTGTTACACCAAACATTTTCGCATATTCGATACTGGTCATTTTAAGACCTGTCTTCATATGCTCAAAAGCACTCACCTGCCGTTTTGAAAGATTCGCATCTTTCAAATACTGTTCGGTTAATTTCGTCTTGCGCAACGTTACAACCAGACTACTTCCAGCATACTCAAAGTCCGGATCAGGCAAACCCCACCCCCTGCACCATGTAATGATCTTGCCCGTGCCAGTGCCGACTTCTTCAGCATACTTGATCCAAAAGAAGGCCTCTGCCAACAACGGATTAAACGGCTTGGACTCATGTTTTTGCTTGAGCGTTTCTGCTGTCCAGCCTTGCGGTAATATGGCCGGATTCCAGAACTCAATCCTGTCATCAAAAATTCTGACCTGGACTTTCGATGTTGTACGAAAATCCCGATGCGCCATGGCATTCGCCAAAGCTTCACGAATAGCCTTGGGAGGATATTCCCATTTCTCCTGCCGCTCCATTTTCCCCGACTCAATCCATGCTCGCATGGAAATATGATCATAAATAAACTTCTCAATATCCCTGAGCTGAGCAACAATATCACCATTGATCGGCTTAAGATCAATCATCTCTCCCGTGACATCAAGTCCTTTAAACCGGACACACTTGCTTTCAGACTGGGTAAAGAATGACCGCGGCCTCTTCCCGAACAACAAAATAGCCGCATTCGTCAACTTGCTCCCTTTAAGTAAATCAAGCCGCATCAAAACATCTTTGACCGAACTCTTCGCATCAATATCAAGCCCGCGCTCCTGCCTCGCAACAGACAGAAAGTGCATGACTTTTTCAGCATCAATATCGGTCATCACGGCGCCCTTGCAAACCTCACCATCAAAAGACAACGCACCCCGGTGCTTCTCCAAAATCAGGCGCTCGTACTCATCTTTGCTCATCCTCGGCGATGTCCGGCCAACCCGTTTATACGGCAAGCCATCCGCCAGAATCAGATGATCCCGTGACTCTTTCACATCAATAACGATTACGTCCTTGCCGCCAACCTTCTTAACAGAGATCTTTGGAAAAACTTTGGGGTCGGTATGCTGTCCGATCTTGTTCACCAGATCTTCCATCGTTCCCTTGCCGATCTGAACGCCCAAGACCTCGCCATCATCAGAAACGCCAACAAGAATCTTCCCGCCTTCGGTATTCGAGAATGCGGATATGGTCTCCATGATCTCGTGAAATACCGAGAGAGATTTCTTCCACTCGATAGTCGTAGATTCTGCCGCGCCAATTATTTTCTGAAAAGTTTTATTATTCATTTATCACGCCTGTCATTTATTTTACCTTCCGAGCATCCTTCTTTTGACTTTTTGCCGCAGCCAGAACAAACGCTCAATTGAACTACCGAGCAATCCTCGGTAGTTGCTTGGTCGACCAACAAGAAAAAACAAGCAACAGATACTTTTTTGACCACATCACTAAAACTTCACCGGTTAGCAAACCAGACAACATACTCCCTAACAGGCCAGAAGTTCCTGTCGCCGGGAGGCGTCACCTCAAGGTCACAAAGAGGAGCGTGCCCTTTTCGGCGACGTTCCTTCACCCGAGCAATAATCCCGTACCCGCCCATCTCACCGGCCAATCCAAACGCGGTCATCTGATGCCCAACGCTGAAAGGCTCATTTGCCGCAATCTCGATAGAATCGTCATCATCCTCTTTGCGAATAACATCAAATGGGAAAACGAGATTTTCTTCCAACCACTTCTTCCAGTCACGCCATTGCCATTCACGGCTTTTCTCATCATACGCGGCTTCATTAGTTGGCCGATTACCTTTTTCATCCAAAACAAGATCCCACGATGTATCGTAGCCGGACGGAGCGCCGGCTTCACGATCCTTCGCCTGACTCTCCTGCAGGAACTTGTAAAGCTTCTTACAGGTCGCGTCAAAAGCACGATGCTCTGACTCGCCTTCCAAATGACGACAATAAGGGCCTCCATCCGGGTCCAATTGATCCATCAACAAGTCCATGGCCGGTCGGGTCCTTTTTCCCTCGTACTCATTGATCTCCTCGATCAGCTCGCCGCCCAAAACCCACAAGAAACCCAAATGTCTTTTAATCGTGCTTTTCGAGAAACCTTTGGCCACCAGATCCTCACAAAAAGGCTTGAAAATAGTCAGCAACTCCCGTCCATACGGTCTGTCCTCGGACATTATTTGCCATCTGTCTGGCCATTCGTCGAAGTCCGGACAGATTTCTTGAAAGGTCAATCCCGTGCTCACCGCATTCTCCTGTCGCATCATTTCAACAACCTTGACCCTATCCGATCATTCTTGTGAGCCTGGCGCGTTTCTCCCATATCCCTGATCCGGCGATTGACTTCCTTTTCCTCTTTTAGACCGCGGCCAATCGCCATGCGGTAAATTTTTTCAGCTTTTGTCAAATCCTGCGGCACCAAAGAAGACCACATCGACGATGCAAACACATCCCCCCAACGGATATAACCCCAAACATCATCCGAAAAAGATTCCACTACTTTCCGAAAAAGAGCCTCTCCCGCAACCAAGTCTCCTCCAAAAATCAGGGCTTCAGCCTCGGCCATCATCATATTCTGAACAATCAATGGATCGGACTCCGGCAACAACAAACGAAATTCCCTGAAATACGTAACCGCCCGGGGAGCGTACTCCGGGCAAACACGAACAAGATTGCCGAGGTTCATCTCCAGATCCTGACACCAATTGTGCCAAGTCTGGGAACCACTATATTGCTTGTCCACTCCCTCCAGAGATCTGCCGTGCCCCGCGTGCCGCGCCTTGAAGACTTCCCATACCTCCAGCCAAAGATCACAGCCTTCACGATTCTTTCTTCGGTTGAAACAATCGTATCCGCGCTGCATCATATCGCTCAAACGCTCATCGAACATCACCTCTGGCGCCCAGCGTTTCCAAAGCTCCATGGCACCAAACCACAAAAAATCCTCGTCGTTCCCAACTGAATGAATGGAATATTTCTCAACCCAACGATCAACCAGCTTTTCTGCCGCATGAAGACCCTGTATATCTTTCAAAAAGGTCTCTTTATCCAAAGGAACACCCAACGCTTTCATGCGCGCAACCAGCTCCTTCTCGTCAAAAGTAGCCAGCCGATCTTCATCCCACAAGGCCATTTCCGGATCTGATACCCGCGGCTCATTCATATATTCGTGGATCTCACGCAGCGCCAGCAAGGGTCCTTCGTGGTACAGCTCATCGCGGAAGTTCTTCCTGAAATATTGAAAGTAATCCCATAACAACTTCGGGATAGCGGGATGATCATAAGAACCCAACAAAATACAAAGCAAAGAAACCGCATACGCATCATGCTGATGCAATTCGATAATCTCAAGGATATCTTCAGCAAGTACATAATCCGATTCATAGAACAATTTTACAGCCCATTCCACAAATAATTCATTGTCGGAACTTCGCATCTCTTCGAGCAATAACAGCACCGTTTCTTTTTCATGATCCAGAAATTTATCCAACACTTGCGGATAATTGAGGCGGTCCGGACCTTTTTTCAAAAACCGCACGATCTCCTGCGGCCTCGTCAGCTCCTCGATCTCCTTAAGTTCAGCAAGATACCCGGTCGTTTCAAGACGAACCTCGCTGGCAACCTCTTCAACAGCATCGGGGAACAGCATGGCCGCCTGGATCATTCTGGCTGCTGAAAATTCTGCCAATCCATTGTGGTCAAAGAAATCCTTGTCCAAACACGGCTCGCCATAATCGATCTCCCATCGATCCGGCAAAATATCATGAGTCTTATGCTTAAGTTCCCCGGGCAACTCACGACCCAGGCAACATTTCTTATACTTTTTTCCGCTCCCGCAAAAACACAGGTCATTGCGTCCGATCTTCATGTTAATTGCCTCTCCATAAATTCAAAACTCAGACCCCATTGCTACCCAGTAGCCAATCTAAAATGACTTCCCTGGAATCATCCGAGACCACTATCCCGTTTAACAAATAACATTCACAAATTCCGCCACAACCCGAAAATCATCTCCGCCGACATTCTCGATAATAATATCCGGGAACGTTTTGTTATCTGGAGATAGCGTAATCCTTTTGTGCTTCCACTGGCCGTTACCAAAATCTTCCTTTTCGCTATGATACCGCTTGATCGTAAAGGCGAAGCCGGTTTCCGGGTCCTTGACCTGCCGGGATTCAATCAGATAAACACCATGCCGGGAACCTCCGCGTTCAAGCCGGAACAAACACCAGCTGCCGTCCGCAATGGTCGGTTCCATGGATTTTCCGACCACTCGCGCAATAAACATGTCTTTACTGATCTTTCGGCCATTCATCGGCTTCCAGCCTTTAACTGATGGCGCTGGTTGCTCGCCAAATGCCGTTGCCACGGCCTGAAGGTCATAAACCGGCACATAACCCTCCTCGAAAGCCCCTTCAGAGATCACATCACTGAAGAAAAGTGTCTCATCTGCTCCGCGAACGGGCGCAACATCGGCCCAGTCTTTGCACAAGAGGGTCGCCTGTTCGAGGACCGTATCTGTAGCTTTCTTTTCTTTATCCGGTGGGTACCCGTGCTTGCGCAAGATGCGCTTGACCATGATCCGGAGCTTAGCCTGCACGCTTTCCTTGAGCGTCCAGTCAATCGTGACATTATTGCGAACCGTTTGGACCAGCTCCCGGGCAATCATCCGAAGCTCATCATCACCAAGAACCTTAACCGCGCTATCGTTGACTTCAAGGGCATCGTAAAAAGCCACCTCATCAAAAGTCAGCCCCAGATCCTCGCCACGTTTGTCCGCCTCGCGCATCTTCTTGGCCAATGAGATCAATTCTTCAATGACCTTGGCCGCTTCGATCGCCTTGTTCTGATATTTTTTGATCGCCTGCTCCAGAAGCTCGGCAAAAGACCGGCCCTGAATAAGATTCCGTTTTGAGCGAGATTTGATTTCATCATTAAGAAGCTTCTTTAACAGCTCAAAGGCGAGATTCTTATGCGGCATCCCCTTAACCTCTGCCAAAAACTCATCAGAAAGGATAGAGATATCCGGTTTCTTGATCCCGGCGGCTTCAAAGATATCAATCACCCGGTCGGAAACAACTGCTTTGGATATAATCTGCCTGATCGCGGAATCCAGGTCGTCATCTGTCTTGCCGGTGCCGGTTTCAAACTTAGCGATCCTGGACCGTACTGCCTGAAAGAAGCCCACATCATCCCTGATCTTAAATGTCTCCGCGTGAGGCACAGACAACGCGAATGCTTGTGACAACTGCGTCACATAACCCAGAAACCGATCCTTGCCCTTATCAAGCCCAAGGATATGTTCCTGAGCGAGTGAGATGATCGTCATTTTCTCTGTAATGGATGATGAAAAGAACTTGCGGAAATCAAATCCGTGAAACATGCCGGTAACAACCTCATATTTCTCCAGCATGAGCGCGACGGCCTCTTCCTGATCGAGTGTCGGCTTACCCTCACCACCGCTTTCCGTATATTCGGAAAGTGCCTTCTTAAGATCATCAGCAATGCCCAAATAGTCTACGACCAGACCGCCGGGCTTATCCTTGAAGACGCGGTTGACGCGAGCGATCGCCTGCATAAGGCCATGACCGCGCATCGGCTTGTCGATATACATCGTATGAAGCGACGGCACATCAAAACCGGTTAGCCACATGTCACGGACAATGACCAGCTTGAGCGGGTCAGAAGGATCTTTCATCCGGTCGCCAATGTCCCGGCGGCGTGGCTTGTTCCTTATGTGCTCCTGCCACTCCACCGGATCTGACGCTGAGCCAGTCATAATGACTTTCAAAGCGCCCTTGTCATCGTCCTTTTGATACCACTGGGGGCGCAACCTCACAATCTCATTGTGGAGGTCAAAAGCAATCCGGCGGCTCATACAAACGATCATGCCCTTGCCTTCAAGGTTTTTAGACCTCTCCTCGAAGTGATCCACGATATCCTTGGCAATCTGCCGGACGCGCTTCTCACTACCGACAATAGCCTCCATCCGGGCCCATTTGCTTTTAAGCTTTTCCTTTTTGCTAACCTCTTCGCCTTCGGTCGCCTCTTCAAAGTTCGGATCAATCTGTGGACGCTCAGCATCACTTAATTCCAGCTTGGCCAGACGACTCTCATAATAAATACGGACCGTAGCGCCATCGTGAACCGCCTGCTCAATGTCATAAATGTCAATGTAATCACCGAACACTGCCCGGGTATTCTTATCTTTAAGCTCAATTGGCGTGCCGGTAAACCCGATGAAGGACGCGTTGGGCAAGGCATCACGCATATGCCGGGCAAAGCCATCAATAAAGTCGTATTGGCTCCGGTGGGCTTCATCCGCAATCACCACAATATTCCGCCGATCGGAAAGAATCGGATAGGTATCGCCACGCTCTTCAGGCAAAAACTTCTGAATAGTAGTAAAAACAACACCGCCGGAGGAGACCTTCAAATAATCCCTCAGCTGTGACCGGGTTTCAGCCTGAACCGGAGACTGCCGTAAAAGTTCATTGCACCGGGAGAAAGTCCCGAAAAGTTGATCGTCAAGGTCATTGCGATCTGTCAGCACCATCACCGTCGGATTATCCAAAGATAATACAAGCTTGCCAGTGTAGAAAACCATGCTCAAGCTCTTGCCGGAGCCCTGCGTATGCCAAATGAGACCGCAACGCCGGTCACCTTTGGCCGAAGCCGCGCGAAGAGTTTCATCGATGGCTTTGTTGACCGCGTAATATTGATGATACGCGGCAATCTTCTTGGAAATCTTGAGCGAGCCGTCCTTGCTATCCTTCTCCTGCTCAAAAACAACAAAATGCCGAATCAGATCCAACAACACCGTTTTATTAAGCATACCCTTGGTGAGCACTTCGATCTGCGGGATAGCCGCATGCGCCTTATCCTTACCGTCGACGGTCTTCCACGGCTGGAACCTCTCCCAGTCTGACGTGATCGTCCCGGCTTTAGCGTCAAAGCCATCAGAAGCGATCAAAACCTCAGCGAAATGAAAGAGGGAAGGAATCTGAAGCTTGTACGTCTGAAACTGTTTGAAGGCCGAGTGAACAGTCGCATTCTCATCCGCAGGGTTCTTGAGCTCAAGCACAACAATCGGCAGTCCGTTCACAAACAGAATGATGTCCGGTCGGCGATTGTGATTGTTTTCAATAATGGTGAACTGGTTAACGGCGAGGAACTCATTCTTGGTGAGATTGGCAAAATCAAAAAGCCAGATTTTATCTGAAACGACCTGATCATCCCGGCGATACTCAACATCCACACCATTGACCAGCATGGCATGAAGCCGCTGGTTGTTAACCAGCAGGTCGGGGCTTTCAACACGAAGAAGCTTCCTGACCGCCTCATCCTTGCCCTCGGCCGGGATCTTGGGATTAATCCGGTCTATCGCCTCCCGAAGCCGTCCGACAAGGACCACGTCCGCGTAGCTCTGCCTTTCGGGATTAGGGCCATCAGGCGCTATATCCGGCCCATGGACAATCGCGTACCCCTGAGCAGAGAGGATATCCAGCGTGGCTTGTTCGACTTCGGATTCAGTAATAATTTGCCTCATCATATCCCCAAACTTATTCAATATCCTTTAATTTAAAAAACAAATCATACGCCCAATACGCAAAAGCTTTTTCTTCCTGCAATTTCTGAGCCCCTAATTGCATTGTAGGCGTTATTGCTTTTTGACGGAAAAAATCGCCAATATGGCCTTCCAACTTCTTTATAAAAGCATTCTTTTCTTCGTTGTTCTTAAAAACTATGAACGGCAACGATCTGATCGGAGGCTTAACCTGAGAAGCTATTGCATCTTTTTTAAAAAGCCGTTCCCGATTTTCTTTGTCGACGATAGAAGCATTCGCCCCAAATAAATGAAAAAGCAACGCGAATTCAAAGCTATCCTCTAAAAAATAAAATAACGAATACGTATTGGGCGCATCTTTCTGCCTGCTAACGTCAATGCGTACATAATCCACATCAGGATACGGGATACTAAAGGCCTCTCCCTCGAAACGACAGCAAGATGCTGTTTTTAGTGCCGTCGCGTGATACTTAAAGACAATATCGAACTTTGTAACCTTACCAAGAAAGTTGCCCCACCACCGTTCCTCAACGGCTTGTTCTTTTGAATCATATTCAAGCGTGAATTCTGGCGCAGACTTATAATATGCCTTACTTAAGCCGTCATACTGCCAATTGTGAGCATCAAATAAAATATTCGTCAGCCGGTCTGTTGCAGAAACATTGGTGTCCGTATTAGACGAAACGTGCTGAACCACTTTATTCCCGACAACGATGTCACCACCAGCTGAAATGCTCACACCCGCTTTAATAAAAGGGACAGCGGAGGTGTTTTCATTGAAAAACCATTTCTTAATGAGAAACCCGACTCCTCCCAAGAAAACGATGCCAATGGAAATCAATACTGGATGCCCTTCGATAAAGAAAAAAATCTTATCCATATCAGGACACCGTCATCTTTCCGGACATCATTCTTGGCAAAATAGAATCGCGAATAGTTCCCAAAGATGCCGACTCATTTATATTATTGAGGATCTGGGCGTATAAACATTCGACCTTCGTACAAAACAAATTCACGACGTCTGCTTCTGGCCGGATGGCCATGGTTCTCTGGAATGTTTGCGTCGTAATGGTTTCAAAGACAGTGCCATGGGATTGCTGTATTAGCTTTTGTGCGATGTCTTTTATCAGAAAGAACACATAAAGCTGTCGCAATTCTTTTCCCTTCAGGGCGTAACAGGATTGATTCATCGCCATAGGAACTCCGGCCATGCACACTTTACCAACCGTACCTCTGGCGGTAATAAAAACGGTGCCATGAGGAAACTGCGGGCTATTGCAGTGAGTAAGGCCTTCTTGGGTCACAGTCTTTTCCGTTCTTGTGACATAGCTTGCCTCCGATGCGTCCTTAGGAGTAAAAAAAGGAATTTCTCCATCCCAATAGGAAGAGACTCCTGTTGATGGAGTGCCTCCACCAAGGACGTCAACCATCTCTGTTAAAGGAACGACCCTCCATCCAGCAGGAACTGGCCCTAATTCCGAGCTGACCATCTTTCCACCATAAGACCTATACGGTCGGCCTTTGGCATCTGGAAACTCGAAATCCACAAACCAACGCTTAAACAGTACCAGCGCTACTCCCTCTAAGGTTTCGTTCATTCTGTGATTAAGTTTAATTTTTCCGTCGATACAATGGAGAGTTTTTGCGATACTATGCTGTTCCTCACAAGAAGGGACATCTATTTCAATATTCTTTAGCCCTGCTATTGTTAACGCCTGCTGAGTTGAGCCAATGGATGAATCAAGTAGCTTCTGCCTTCCCGTGTTCGACGCTAACCAATAATATAAATATTCACTCAAAATTGAATCGCGTTTAAAATTCAGAAACCATGTCAAATTTCCATCCTTAAAATAAAAATCAGTATCATCCTCAATAAGAAATGGCACTCCAAGTGTTCCGACGGAAGTCAATAAAATATCGCCTCTTTGAGGCACACCGAACTTTTGTTTGATGTCCTCAAATCGTTCTTTGCTAATGAACAGCTCGGTTGAAACGCTTTTATTATTAAACTTCTCAATTACTTCTTTTGAGCGATAAAAAGGAATGCCTGCGGAAATATATTCGGAGAAAAATATTCGCTTGCTCGATGTAATTTCCATCAATTCATATAATTTATATCTATGCCAACCATCAGGGATAAGCCCAATCTTTAACGAGAGGCCCTCTCCTTTCTTTAGCCTGGCATTGGAGGAAGTATTCATATGTGCTAAGTTTTCTTTATTATTTCATCAATTTGTTCAATCAAAACAAGCTTATCATTGGTATTAACTGTGATCGTGCCTGTTATTTGCCCCATAGTATCTGCCGCTTGATCACGAGCTTTACTTAATTTGTAATCCTTATCTAATTCAGAGCCCACTTTGCCCGAAATAATGTTTCTTATTAATTCAAGCTCGTTATTTAGAACTGAGAATTTATTAATGAGAGCCGTCACTCGATCAAAAACCGGTTTGTTATTATGAAAAATGGAAGATTTTATAATTTCGGTTCTTCCGGCATTATCGTGGATAAAGATCCAGCTTTCCGCAGTAAAACAGTATTGCAATACGGTAGTTGGCAAATCCTCTGAATCCACGGGCGATCGTTTTAACCTGTTGAATCTTGCT
>Ga0209083_1003423_pt1 | contig 13287 bp, 13 predicted proteins | sample AM7aDNAmetaG_FD_184132 | JGI IMG/M metagenome (GOLD analysis project Ga0209083, IMG submission 184132) | Freshwater microbial communities from Finland to study Microbial Dark Matter (Phase II) - AM7a DNA metaG (SPAdes) (version 3) | ecosystem: Environmental > Aquatic > Freshwater > Lake ...
GTCCTGGATGTGCTCGAGCACATCCACGTAGAGAATGGTATCGAAATACCGGTGCTTGCCTTGCAGGGCCTCTGTTGTCCCGTTGCAGATCGAACAACATCCCGGGAGTTCTCCTGAGGCAGCCTTGGCGCGAATCGTATCACAAAACTCGGGGTCGGGTTCGAGGCAAAGCCACTCCCTGTGCTGCCCCGTGCAAAGCTGGCGGGTTGTCTCCCCTAACCCGGCGCCGACTTCCAGCACCCTTTGGCCAAACCACCCCTTGATCGCGCGTCCGTAATAATTTTTCCAGTTGACCGCGCGGGCAAAGATCTTGAGTTCATTACCGATGTATGCGTTTTGTTTCATAGGCTCTTTGTGCCAACCCTGCCGAATGCAGCAGCCTTATCTGATTAAGTTTGATGGTATCGTAAAAAGTCGTCGCCCCGGTGAAAGCCGTGGTCCGGTAGGGGCAGACCTGCGTGTCTGCATATAACAAGGGCGCACACACAGGTGCGCCCCTACGGATACCGGCTTTCGCCGGTAAAACGATTTTGTTTAATTTTGACTTTTTAAGAAAGGGTCAAGTTTAGTTGTAATTTTAATATTACCATTGATTAATCAAACAGAGAAGCACTCATGAAAGCCTTATATGTTTTCTCCATTGCAGTTTTCACTATGGTTTCATTGTTAGAGCACGGCATGTTACAACATAATTAATTTTCTCTGCCGCTGCGGATTTCTCCGTCTGATATAACTCCACCACAACAGATATGCGGCTATGGTTCGCCAGGGGCGCCACAGCTCTGCAATCAAAAGGATTTCTTCAGCATCTGTATGTACGCTAAGCCCCTTTACTTCTTTTATGCTTTTCACAAGCGCCATATCACCCATGGGGAAGCAGTCGGCCCGGTGCAGCGCCATCATCAGAAACACATCAACCGACCAGTCGCCTATCCCCTTTATCTTTTTTAGCTCCGACCGCACGTGATCATCTGGCGCTGCTGCAAGCCCCTTGATGCTGAGCTCACCGGAAAGAACAGCCTCTGCCAGATGCCGGGCATATACGATCTTCTGCCTGCTGAAATAGCAGGCTTTCAGCTCCGCATCGCTGAGCGCCAGCAGCCTTCGGGGGGTGATTCTGCCGATAGCAGCACGAAGTTTGCACACCGCGGCTCTGGCTGCTGCAAGCGATACCTGCTGCTCAAGAATTATATGCACAAGAGTCGCAAAGTTCGGGCTGCGGCTCCAGACAGGCGGCACTCCATAGAGCTGCAGAATCCGCAGCAGGTCGGCATCGGTTTTTGCAAGCCGGGCGCACAGCCGGGGGAAATTGCCCCTATTGAAAATTCGGATTCGGCTTCTGCCTGGCCTTACATCATTGCCGGCTGTTGACTCTTGCCCCGCCCCGCTGAGCATCCGCTGCAATCATCCTTTAAAGCTTTTAGGGATTTCAAAGCTCATGCCGCATTTGGGGCAGTATACCGTTGACGGCTTTTTCTCCACCGCCACCAGCGCGCCGCAATCCCGGCATTTAATGTCTGCCTGTATCGGTGTTGTTTTTTCAGCCTTGCTTTTTTTTTCGGCCATGGCATTTCCTTTCATCCTGCACATTTAACAGTGTTTAAAAAGTCAATAGGGGAAGGCTGTTCAAAAATGCTCAGATGCAAGGCGTGCGAAATCATGCGAAATGAGGCGTACTTTTTGTACGCCGCAGTGAAGCATGATGAGCGCAACGCAGCAGATGGGCGTTTTTCAACAGCCTGTTAAATGGTGGGCGCAGCCCACACACTACATCTCTATATGTGTTGCTTAACCCAGGCAAGCAGGCGCTGCAAGTCCATGGCGCCCTCAATGCGTGCAACCTCGGCCCCTTTTTTAAAAAGCACCATCGTCGGAATAGCAGATATATTGAAGTGCGCGGCAAGGGCCTGCTCCTGCTCGGTGCTCACCTTTGCCAGCCGAACGCCCGGTTCAAGACTGCGCGCCGCCTGCACAAATATGGGCGCCATCATTTTGCACGGGCCGCACCAGGACGCCCAGAAGTCAGCCAGCAGGGGAAGGTCGCCTTGCTGAATATGCCGGTAAAACCGCTCGGCATTCAGCTCAATCGGCGCACCGGTAAAAAGCCTCTGGTGGCACTTGCCGCATTTTGCCTTTTCCGCCGGCTTGTCAGCCGGCACGCGGTTTTCCGCATCACAGGCCGGACAGAGTATGCGCATCGCGTCTGTCATGGCAAATACCTTTCAAGCTGTTTTTTATTTCAACAACTCCCCCACCAGCCGTGGGCAAAGCGTAGCGAAACCCACCGGTATTTTCAAACATAAATGGTGGGTTCCACCCACCCTACCGACTTTCTTCTGTCGAACAGTGTAATAAGTGGAATTTTGTCCGTCATATCACCCCCTATAGGTGAACGGATTTTCCACTTATCGCGATATTAGGCAGTGAATCATGGAAAGCTACAGCAAGCACAACAAATTTATTCCCCCGCTCTTGAGAGAGATGCCGTATTGGTAATCAGTAGTGAAATATCAAAATTTTGTCAAATGTAATAAGCCAGGCAATAAAGCCGCTATTGTTTGGCGCGTTTTACTTTGCTCAACCTGCGGCCTTTGCCAAAATCATGAGCGGGTTCGTGCCTGACTCAATAAGTTTAAACATGTAGCCCGCAAGCCTACCGCGCCTGCCCGTTTTTATAAAAAATTCCTTTGATGCTTGCAAGCGTTGCCATGAAATTGTGCGTGAAGGGCTGGGGCAATATCCAGAGCGTGTACATGCTGCCGCAAAAAACCACCGCGCTCATAAGATAGATGAGCGCCGAAGCGCCCATTTTGCCCATGCCGAATAAAATCGTGAGGGCCAGAAATCCGATCATGGCGCAGTTCTGGATGAAGTTGTTGGCTGCAAGCACGCGCCCCAGATCGTCTTCGCGGGCATGGAACTGAATGAGGGCGTTTAAGGGCACGATGAACATGCCGCCTGCCATGCCGTAGAGAAAGAAAAGGGTTCCCAGCATCCACGGGTGTGCAAGCCAGGGGATCATAAACAGGCACACGGTCATGCCCGCGGCGCCTGCGGGGATAAGGCCGGTTTCGATGCTGGTGCGGGAGACACGGCCGGCAAGCATGGACCCGGCCACAATGCCGCCGCCGCCCACGGCCAGAAGCCCCTGCGCGATAACCGTATTGGTAATGCCTGCGGCCTCTTTTAAATACGCGCCAAATACGGCAAGCACCACCTGGTTCACGGCCCAGAAAATTGACAGGCCGATGATGCTTAGCCAGATGGTTTGGCTTGACCACACATCCTTGATATTTTCCCGCAGGTAAACCCCGGTCCTGTATTTTTTTACGTCAAACAAAAGGGCGGTATCGGTATCGCGCGTCTTGGGCAATCTGTAGGCCAGCACGGTTTCAACAACCGAGCATCCCACAAGCAAAAACCCCAGGGGAGCAATGGCCGTGATCATGCCCACAAGGGAAAGGTCCTGCCCGATCAGGGCTTCAAAAAATATGGAGAAGACAAACACGCCAAGCAGTATGGCCACAATGGTCACGGCCTGCACCATGGCGTTTGCCGCAGACAGATTATCGACCCCTGCCAGCTCTTTTATGAAACCGTACTTGGCAGGCGAGTAGAGTGCTGCCTGCACGCCCAGCGCGAAGGTTAGGCAGAATGCCACGCCGAACCAGCCGCAGTAATAGCTCATGGTGATAAGGGCCGTAATTACTATTGCCGCCACAGCGCTCAGGCGCATCACTTTGTTTTTCGGGAACTTGTCGGACAGAAACCCCGCGGGTGTGAAGAGCATGACATAGGGCAGCAGGATAAGCGCATTCACCAGCGCCGTGAGCACGATTTGTGTCGCGCCGCTGTAGTGCTTAAAAACCATGTTCTGGATAATGATCTTATGCCCGAGATCGGTGAAGGCATTCAGGAAAATCATAATGCTGTAGGCGGTGAAGCCCTTGACTCTGAACACACCCGGCATTCCGGTTCCCCCCTTCGGCAGGTTTTTTAGTTTTAACTAAAGAAGTCCAAATCATGATGAAGGGCAGTTTGCAGCCAAGGGAACCCCTCTCGCAAAAATAGCCGTCCAGAGCACCTGCCGGCATCAAGCAGCGCATCAGCCTTCCAGCTGCGGCTTTTCAGTTCTAGCCAGCCAGTCTCCCGGACTTTCATAAAAAAGCAGCGTGTCTTTCAACGACAAAAAATGTTCCCTTTCAATAGAGGCAAGCAGGCCGAAAAAATCCTTTTCCGCCCGGGTTTCAGCCCCATTGCTGAGCGCAAGGTAGAAGCTGTGGCCCTTTTCCTCGAACTGTATCGCAATGTTGAGCGCCTCAACATCATCGCGGCTGGCCTGAAGCGTTGCACCTGCAAGAGCAGCAACAGTGCGAAGCGTTTCTTGAATATTTGATGAGCCGACAGTGGCTGAAACCGTATCGGGCCATGTGCCCTTCAGAAAAAGCTGCTTGTGAATATCCTGCAGACGCCGGTAATGCCCATCTTCATCGGCCGCAATTTGCACAAACATGGCTTTGCCGACGGGATTATCTGTTTTTCTGCTTTGAGACAGGTAGAAGTCGCGCTCGTGCAGTTCATTCTCTAGAGCCAAGGTAATTGCTTTGATTTTATTTTCCATGCGATACCCCCTTTTGTTTGCATGCTATGCCTGGTTGATACTTCCTCAAAAACCTATTGCCTGAAGGGATTCATATAACCTGCGGCACGGCAGATAAGAAATGTTCAGAATGGCCGGTTTACAGCATAAACTCATCCTGTGCAGCTGCCGACCCAGAGTTGCGTGCTTTCTTAAAAACGCTTCCCTGCCACCCCGGCTCAAACCAGAGGGGCGGCAATAACCCGGTTTTTACCTGAAGCTTTTGCCTGGTAGAGAGCCTCGTCAGCCTGTTTGATGACGCTCTGAATGTGGCTCATGTAGGATTCATTGGTCTCTATGTTTTTTTCGATAGCAGCCACACCGAGGCTGGCCGTCACAAAGATTGCGCTGCCCTGATACTTCAGCGGATTTGATTCAATAGCATAGCGTATGCGCTCAGCCACAAGGGAGGCTTTCTTCAGGCCTGTTTCCGGCAGCAGACAGATAAACTCTTCGCCGCCGTAACGGGCAAGAACATCGATTTTTCGCACTTCCTTTACTGACAGTGCAGCTATATGCTTCAGCGCCATATCACCCGCAACATGGCCGAAGGAGTCATTTATCTGTTTAAAATCATCAAGGTCATAGATTATGATGGCCACCTGCCTCAGGTGGCGGGACGACCGGTCAAACTCCGTCAGGGCCAGCTCATAAAAATACCGGCGGTTGAACAGCTCCGTCAGCGGATCGGTTATTGAAAGCAGCTTATAGTTTTCTTCGCTTTTCCGCAGGGCGTCTTCAATTCTTTTGCGCTCTTCTATTTCGTGCAGCAGCTCCTGATTGGCCCGGTTGAGCTCCTGAACTGAAGCCTCGAGCCGGATAACCATCGCATTGAACGCATCTGAAAATTCACCCATGAAATCGACCCGATGGGAAAAGTCCCCCTGGGCAATCATCTTCGTCTGCCAGGTGAGATGCCTTAAGCCTGCCTGGAGCGTTTTCAGTGCGCCTGCCAGATACCCCTTGATGCCGGGCGAACGGGAAAAATCCCCCTGGGCAATCGCCATGATAAACTCTCTGAGCTCAACGATATCGCTGTATAATTTTTTATACTCCGGGTTGCTGTTGAGCGGCTCGGGCAGCGTTGCAGGCAGCGTACTGTCATAGATGCTGGACTGCAGCAGCTTGATTAGCGTTTCGTTGTCTTCTGTCTGCATAACCGTCATCCCCTGACAGCCTCCGCTTTAAAACGGCATGTTCTATCCCCTGTGCACCAGCAGTCTATTTCCTTCACTTTGAATTTTTCCCCGCTGAAGCTTTCCAGAAGTGCTGCAATAAAGCCCTCATCATAGACGCATATTTCATAATCTTTTTCAGGAAGTCCCGAGCAGTCAAGATCTTCAGAAACAGTCAGTATGAATTCGCCTGCGACAAGGTCTGCTTTTTCAATATATAAAAGGCCTATTTGCATCTCCCTGAATATTTGCTGAAGCTTTTTTGCAAAAACCCCGAAGTCTGCAATATCTCCGAGCATATGTGCGTAAAATTCTTTTCCCGCAAGATAGCCTGCCTGGCGAAACAGCTCATCAGCTTTTTCAGCGCCAAACTGTTTTTCAAGAACATCGCGCAGAGTGAACTGCATGAGACGATATACTTCAAGCCGTGCTGTCGGCCCGAGTTTAGGCCTCCCAAGCTCTATATTTCCCAGAAGGTCCCAGGAAAAGTCATATTTAAAGTTTACCATACTTTCCGTTGCTTCGTAATGGTATGATTATTCACTCTTTATTTATTATTATAGCTTTTCAGCTTGATTGGCAAGAAAAGAACATGCTCAAGTAACGCAGTTTTAATGCATCTGCTGAATAAATAAAAACGCAAAAACCGATTCGTATCAGGATAATCCGACCATTCGGCTCTGGGGAGGGGATGCCGCAGTATAGCCATATTCCCATGACAGAAAACACTTGGGCGCTTCGGATTTATGCAGAAATAGAAAAAAAGGGGCTACAAATCATACAGAGTTTCATCACGCAACGGCGCGCTTTTTTTGCCGCGAGACCTTGTCTGCAGGGGCTGAAACGGGTCCTCGCTTTCAAGGATATCGCCCATCTCCGCCTCGATTGCATCAGGATCCTCTCCAGACTCGAGCCTGTTTAAAGCCTCCTGCATGCCGTCGCCCAGCTTCACGCCGGTCATGTCCGAGAACATACGCATCAGGCGGGCGGTCTGCCGCGGGTCGTTCTCATTGAGCTTTTCCGCCTCAGACGACAGTCTGGTCATGGCGCCCTCAAGCCTGCTTTCGTCCAGGGGGAAATCCTCAGCCCCTGAGTCCTGGCGAGATCGGTCAATGCAGGCAAACAGCGATACCTGGCGCTCCAGTGAGCGTTTGCATTTCGGGCAGACGGGAGTTGTAGATGTGTTGATCGACTTTGAAAAAAAACTAAAGATGGTATTGCAGTGATTGCAGTAAAATTCGTAAATAGGCATGGTAAATAAAAAATTTCCGTCAACAATAGTTCTGCTTGCGCAATTTGCCGCGCAGTCTGACCACAGCCTTGGTATGCAACTGCGAAACACGGGATTCCGTAAGTTTGAGCCGTCGGCCGATCTCTTTCATGGTCAGTTCATTAAAATAGTAAAGCGAAATGACGGTGCGCTCCTTTTCGGGCAGGCGCTCGATATTGCTGGAAATCATGCCGTTAAGCTCTTCATTGTCAAGCCTGTCTGATGGCTTTGCATGGCCCTCATCCACGATACGGTCAAGCAGAGAATGCCGTGAGCCTGAATTATGGGCGTCCTGTTCAAGGCTTATTATGGATATATTTGAAATGCGGTTGATGATTTTATAAAATCGTTCTACGCCCACATCCATGGATTTGGCCACCTCTTCATCGGTTGCCGGCCGGCCCAGTTTCTTTTCAAGATTGGAGCAGGTTATTTCCAGCATGCTTGCAACTTTGCGAACCGACCGGGGAACCCAGTCCATGGCGCGCAAGCTGTCAAGCATTGCGCCCTTTATGCGATATTCGGCATAGGTTTCAAATTTAACCCCCTTGCCTGAATCGAACTTATCTATTGCATCAATGAGCCCCAGAACACCGGAGTTGATCATGTCGTGAATGTCAATATGCATGGGGAGACGAGATGCCACGCGGCCCGCGATATATTTTATAAGCGGTGCATACTTGAGAATTAAAGCTTCTTTATCACTGCGATGCTGAGACCGCCCACTGGATGAGCAGGAGACATGTTCGGCGTTTTTTACTGCTAAACAAGTTTTTGGCATAACTAAGTTCTCCCACGTTTCGATTAAACTGAAATACACCCCTTAATTTCTTAGTTATTTATTCCGTACGGTATGTTTCACCTTCTGTTGTTTTAAATTATAGTGACTGACAAGAAAAATTCAAGTAAAAAAGAGAGGTTAATGCATTTTTCTTACAACCAGCCTCAACAAAGGTTGATTAACACACCCAATTATCAAGTCATTCCAATTCTATATACAGTATTGGGTGTTTTTTTGCTTTTTTACTACAGAAAGTTGCCAATAAAACCCATTGAATAAAAAAAGAAGTTTTTACGGCATATTACAAAAACACCTCGAAAACAAAAAAAAGTCCGAAGCATGTCAATACATGCTTCGGACTTTAAACTAACCACAATATATTGTGGTGGGTATCTAGCGACTACTTAAGACCGCAAAGCTTGTCGTCCTTCCAGCCCTGTTTAATGTCGGCTGCATAAAAAACCTTGAGAACCATGTGGCTCATCTTCCACTTGCCATTTTCCTTGCGGTATTTGTCGAACTCCTGACCGGCCAGGAAAATGTCCTTGCCGTTTGCCATGGTGCTGGTCTGCCAGAGGTAGAACACGCCTTCTGCCTCGGTCTCGCTCAACACTTTGATACGGGGCTGCAGAAACCAGTGCACGCCGAACTTCAGGGTGTCTTTTGCGCCATCGAAGAATTTGCACACTTCATCGATGCCGACATATTTACCGAAGCCTTCCTTTTCGCCATCCCAAACTGCATCTTTGGTAAAAAGGTCAAGCATGCGCTTGGGATTATACATGTCGTCGCAAGCATCGGCATATTCAGCCTTGAGCTGCTTGATGGCTTCAATGTCTTCCAGAATCTGTACGCGTCTTTCGAGATCTGCCATGTTCGTTACTCCTTTTGCTTAGAGGTTTGTATTGTAATATGCTATAGACTAAAGCAGTCTTTTTGTTAGTATACAAAGTATTACTGTACGTATACAATGGGCAATTGTCAATAGAAAAATTGGCGAAAAAAAGCATCTTTTATCGGCTGGTTACACTACTGTCGGGAGATTGGTTACCATGACTGGTATTTTTAAAAAAAGAATTCAAAAGCTCCAAAAACTCGCGGGAAGCGCTATTCCGGGAATGCTCATTACACAGCCTGAAAATGTGCGCTATCTGTGCGGATTTACCGGCACGGAAGGCTCGCTGCTGCTGGCAGGCGACAGCAGCTTTTTTCTTACTGACGGGCGCTATACAACGCAGGCCCGGCAGCAGGTTTGTGCCGGCCGCATTATTACGTTTAAAGACAAAATCAAGGAGCTTGCCGGGCTGGTAAAAAAAAACGGGCTTGCAAAGCTCGGTTTTGACTCACGGCAGATGACCGTTGAGCAGTTGCGGGATATTGAAAGGGCACTGGACGGGGTCAGGCTGGTTGCCCGTCCCGATGCCTTTGACGGCCTGCGCACAGTCAAGGATTCTGCCGAGATAAAACTTTTAGCGCGCGGCGCGGCCATTGCCGCTGCAAGCCTTGCCGAAACACTTGCCTGCGTCAAAATCGGCATGAGCGAACTTGATGTTGCCGCAGAGCTTGAGTACCGCATGTGCAAAAAAGGCGGTTCCGGTGCGGCGTTTCCAACGATCGTGGCATCGGGGCCGCGCTCTGCCATGCCCCACGGCACGGCCTCGGCAAAGCTCCTGGCCCGCGGTGAATTATTGATTATCGATTACGGCGTCATCTATGAGGGGTACTGCTCGGATGAAACCTGCACCTTTGTGCTTGGCGAGCCTACAAAAAAACAGCTGCGCATCTACGACACGGTACTAAAAGCCCATGACCGGGCGCTGGCGGCGCTGGCGCCGGGGAAACCCCTTAGGGAGGTTGATGCCGCTGCACGCGACTATATTGTGGCGCATGGCCTGGGCAGGCGCTTCAGCCATGGCACAGGCCACGGGCTCGGCCTGTGCGTGCATGAGCAGCCGATCGTGTCTACGCGCTCTAAAAGCATTGCGCAGAAAGGCATGGTCGTAACGATAGAGCCGGGAGTTTATCTGCCTGGCTGGGGAGGAGTGCGCATCGAGGATACGACCGTGGTGACGGCAAAAGGCTGCGATATTATTACTCGAACGGACAAATCATTGCAAACCATTTGCAGCTGACAGCCTGCACAGCTATACGCCGGGCAGGCCATATTTGAAGCTCAATGTTCAGGCTGACAAACTTCCGAGCCCCTGCAGAGCGGCCATGCCATACCGGCTGCCGCTGTCGTCTGCATACAGTACATGTGCGGCTTTATTCAGCTACAATGACGCTTGCATCCTTTTTGCCGGTCTTGCGGCGTACTTCGTCGGCCATCTGCAGTGCCTCGGAGCGGCTTTTATATGAACCGATAAGCACGCGGTGCCACAGGCCCTTTGCCTTGAGATCAACCGCTACAGCGCGAACATCATAGCCGAGTTTGCTCAGCCTGCGGACTTCACCCTCAGCATTGCTCTGATTGCGGAAGGAGCCTATAAGAACAGAGAACACAGGCTGACCGGTCCGCACAGCTGGTTTTTCAACGGCAGCAACTGTCGGCGCAGCCGGTTTTTTAGCCGGTTCAGATCCGGTTGTTTTGACTGTTTCCCGAGAAGGCTCTTGCACCACAACAGGGGCAGGGGCCTCAATTTTATGCGGGGCAGAAGAAGGCCCTTCTGTTTTTTCTATAACCACGGCAGTCTGTTTCTTATCGCTTTGCAGGGGCTTTTCAGGCGTTTTTAAAGCCTCGACAGGCTCTGCAGTCTTTGTCTCAGGCACAGGCTGCTCTGCTACTGCTTGTATTTCCGCCTTTTTGCCTGCTGTTTGCGCAGACTTTAGGGCTTCGTGTTTCAAAGGCTCCTGCGTCGTATTATCGACTGCGGCCTGCTGTGCTGTTGCAGGTGCAGCAGGCTCCTTTCTCAGAACTTTGTCAAGCACTGCATCCTGTTTTTGGGGCGCAGCGATCTTAACCGGCGCAATAGGCTCGGGCAGTGCCGGCTCTTGCATCATAAAATAGTAATACCCGGCCCCGCCAAGTACGCACACAAGCAGCAGAATCAATAGCAGTGTGGTGCTTGATTTTGAGCCGGTTTTTTTTACTTTAAAATGCTCGTCCACCATAGGATCATACTCTTCAAGCGCCTGGTCAAGAATCTCTGTTGTTTTATCATCGATTAAAGTCGGGGCTCTCATTGCCGGGGCATGATCGGCCTGGCCCGGCGCATGCATTCCCCGGTCTGTGCTGCGGTTGTGCATCTCACCGGCTGTCTGGCTCTCGAGCTCCATATCACCGCTATCCTCATTATCAAGAACAAATGCTGCTGCATCATCCTGCATTGCATCAAAATCAATGCCCACAGCAGTGTCGTGCATGGTTTCATCGACAGATGGTTCAACGAGCGTGCTGCCGCAGAGAGGACATTCCGATCCTTCCTGGTCTTTGATTTCGAGCTGGCAATTTTTACAGTACATGAGATGCTCCCCCTTCGGGTTTTTACTTGCGTGACATACCTATCTTATCGACAGATATGTCTGTTTATTGAGAACTATTATTTACTAAAACCAAAGGAAAATCTATAATTTTTTTTACTTACAGGCGACGGACTCTTCACCGCGGTCTTAATTCTCGGGCACGCAGGCTGACGGGCAGATAGAGCGCAGCACGCATACAGCGCATCGCGGTTTGCGTGCTATGCACACGGCCCGGCCATGATCAACAAGCAGATGATTAAAATCCATCCAGTCATGGCGCGGCAGCAGGGACATAAGGTCCTGCTCAATTTTGTCGGTGTTGCTCTGTGAGCTCAACCCGAGCCTGCCTGCCAGGCGTTTGACATGCACGTCGACTGCTATGCCTTCAGCTTTATTGAAAGCGCCTGACAAAACGATATTGGCTGTTTTGCGCGCCACGCCGGGCAGGCTGATAAGAGCCTCCATGGTGTCGGGCACTGTACCGTCATACACGCTGCACAGGCGCTGCGCCGCGGCGATGATGTTTTTTGCTTTCATGCGGAAAAAACCGGTCTGATGCACTTCCTGCTCAAGCGCTGTCTGTCGAGCGCAGGCAAAATCATGGGCGCTGCGGTATTTTTTAAACAGGGGTTTGGTTACTTCATTGACCTTCTTGTCGGTGCACTGCGCCGAGAGCATGGTTGCCACAAGCAGTTCAAGAGGCGTTGTATAGTCAAGGAATGCTCCGCCGTGGGGATAGTGCAAGCGCAGAAGTGCCACAATTTTTTTGGCGTGAACAGTACGTTCGTTTAAGGCAACTGCCCGTGTTGGCATGCAGAGGCTCCCTTGCTGATGAAATGAAAAAAACTATAGCCGGAAAATAATGTACGGGTCAAGATTTATTGTTTATACAAGCGCAAAACAAAGCCCCGGGTTCTCTCCGCTCTCACAGCACAGACCTGCTCCTATATGCAAGCTCTTCATATGCCGGTGTAGTATCGCTAAAATGCTCCTTGCGTCCCCGTGTTATTAGCACTATACTTACCGGACTTTTATCCATATACCAACGGCCTTTCTCTATGCATGCGCCCGACATTTCAGACAATTGCAACGAAACCGGGGCCTCTGATCCCGAAATCAAGGTTCTTGTAATCGACGACAGTCTCACCATACGTCAGGGGCTGTCCCGTGATCTCCAAAAACTCGGGCTTATGGTCACGGAAGCAAGCAATGGCAGCGAGGGTTTCGACATTGCCTCGGGCCAGCGCTTTGATCTCATCATAACCGACATCGAACTGCCCGGCATCAACGGCCTTGATCTGTGCAAAAAACTGAAGTCGGGCTCTGCAACCAAATCAACTCCCGTCATCATTGTCAGCTCACACGACACGGAAGAAGATATAGAAAAATGTTTCGAAGCAGGAGCTGCAGCCTTCGTGGGCAAACTGGACGGCAGGCAGGAGCTGCGCCGTCATATTGAAGAGGTGCTCAGCCGGTCTTTTTTTCTTCGCGAACGCATGGTTCTTGTCGTCGATGATTCACGTCTCATCCGAAATATCGCTCACGACGGCCTTGCCCGGGCCGGGTTTAATGTCATCACAGCAGAAAACGGCATCAAAGCTATCGAGCAGCTCAAGCTTTACAAGCCCGACCTTATCATCAGCGACATTTCCATGCCGGAAATGGACGGCTATGCGCTTTGCTCAGCCCTTAGAATGAAACCCGAATGGGCTGCTATTCCCTTTGTGGTCATGAGTACTGCAGGCGAGCGCTCGGTTATCCGGCGCATGATGGAGCGGGGCGCCTGCGCATTTATTGAAAAGCCGTTCAACACCGAACAGCTGGTCATTACGGCAGAGAAGCTGCTGTCTGACCATTTCCAGCTGCTGTTAAAAGAAAAAGAGCGGCTTGATATGGAGCGTTCTTTAATGCTTGGCAGCATTGCAAGCCTTGTACAGGCTCTTGAAGCGCGCGATCTCTA
>Ga0209083_1003425_pt1 | contig 13274 bp, 14 predicted proteins | sample AM7aDNAmetaG_FD_184132 | JGI IMG/M metagenome (GOLD analysis project Ga0209083, IMG submission 184132) | Freshwater microbial communities from Finland to study Microbial Dark Matter (Phase II) - AM7a DNA metaG (SPAdes) (version 3) | ecosystem: Environmental > Aquatic > Freshwater > Lake ...
TGTTAAAGATATGACCACCGATCCCGACGACAAGGCGATCACGCAAGCCATTATTTCCATGGCTCACAGTTTGAAGCTGGATGTTATTGCAGAAGGCGTGGAGACCAAGGAGCAGCTTGGAATTCTAAAATCCCAGGGCTGCGACATTATGCAAGGCTACCTTTTCAGCAAGCCCATCCCGGCCAATGAAATTCCTCCGCTCCTTTCGGATAGCACTGCCCAGAAGCTCCTGGTCTAAAAGTCGTTATCTTGCAAGTCGCGTAGCGAAGTCGGAAAAATCCGAAGTTCATAGGTCTGCCCTATTTGACATATCCCTTAAAGAATAGGACTTAAGATTCGCTGGAATTTTTCAGAAAAAAAGTCATAATGCTGCCCATGTCCTATCCCTTCGTGTGTGACCATTGCGGAAAAAAATTCGAACTCGAAACTCCTTCGGCCAGGGAATGTCCGTTTTGTTTTTGGACCTCTTCGGTCAAGAGGGAAGATGAACTTGCTTCGGAGAAAAAAGGTTCCTTCGCGTCGTCGCGTAATTCCGCTTCCAATTCCGGGAACAATGTTTTTTCAGGGATCCTTAAATTCATCCTTCGCGCTCTGGTTTTTCTCGGGATCGCGGCAGCGCTTGTTTTTTTTGGCTTTCAGGCGTATGAAAAATTTGCTCCCGCGGCGGCCAAGAGCTGGGAGGGTTTTTCGATAAAACCTTTTAAGGATGGCACGCATTCTGCCGCTGTCCCTGCTGTGGCAGAGGTCAAAGTCCTTTCACCTCAGGAAAAGGAAGTGCTCCATCGTGAAGTGACGATCCCTGCTGACCGGACTCCTACGGCCGCGGAGCAGGAGATCCTTGGCCGGGTTGTTTCTTTCCAGACAGGATGGACTGAGAAACTACCTTCAGGGGTGTGGACACTTGTTCAATACCAGAAAATGATCGCGGATCAAGAAGCCCGCTACAAGATGCCTTTTGCCCGGAGTTATAAGAAAAAGCTCGAAGAACTTTTCAAGGCTAAATATCTTGCGGCGTCAGATGCGTTCACCAAGGGAGATGCGCTTTTGGCCCGGAATCTTTGGGTGGAATCTCTCGCCTTCCCTCTTTATTCAACAGATCTGAAAAAGCACCGCGCCGTTGCGCTCACGATGCTTCGCCCCTTTATCAACGACACCCTTTCCAAAGTGAGCGCGATGAACCAGAGCCTCGTGGATCGCGGCAAACGGGTTAAAGAAGAAGCGGTAAGTGCCTCCTATCTGAAGCTTGGCGTTTTGATCGCCAATAAGAAGTGGCAGGAGGCGCTGGTCGCGATCGATCAAATAACTCCTCAGGTCGATTCCCTTCGAAAGAACGCGAAGACCCAGGAAGTGCCGGCCCAGTATCCTGCCGCTTTCGGAACGATCGACGGGGACCTTCAGCGGCCACTCATGGATCTGATGGCTCCGAGCCCTTCTTCGATCGCCGACCTTCAGCCACTGCAACAGGATCTTGTGGAGAAAAAAGAAGTGCTCGATACGTTTACGGAAGCTTACCTGAAGAATGCCTTATCTGTTTATCAGGGGGCTTTGGGTTTGATCCGTGAGGAGAAATGGCAGGAAGCGGCGCAGGCACTTGGATCGATTCAAGGGCCTCCGGCATTGCAGCAGGATGCGGCAGAAAAAATTGGAATGCTCGGAAAACGGCTGAAGGATTCCGTTCAAGGTTCCTCCCAATAGCAGGCGGGCTTTTAAAAGGCATAGTCGGAGGTGATAGTGTCCCAGTCTGACGCAAACGAAGTTCGTACGATAAAGCGTGAGGCGCTTGCCGACGGAGCGCTCTTTGCGAAGCGGAGTGTTTTTGCGCTGGTAGCGGATATGCCCGCAGCGACGCAGATCGCCAGGTGCGCGGCCGCGCTTCATGTCGGGGTGAGGAACTTCGACAGGGCCGGAAAGTTTATGGCGCAAGCCGCGATCGAACGGCCGTTCCTTGTGATCTTGGATTTTGAAAAATGTGAGGCTGAAGCTTTTCGGGTGCTAAACGAATTGCGCAATAATGTCGATTTAAAGGGTGTCCCTGCGGTGGGTTTTGTGACGCAGGCGAAGGGAATGGTCAAGCCCGAGGCCGAGAAGGCCGGTTGTTCCAGGGTCTATATGAAAACCGAGTTCGGAAGGCAATTGCCGGACTTGATAGCGAGGTACGCGGTATGATCTTTCATGTCGGGCACGATCTTCCCATTAAAGAAGAAACACGGCTGGATAGTTCCGTGCCGTCTTTTACATCGGAAGAGACACGCATTATCAAGCGGCAGATACGCCGGAACATGGCCGTGATCGACGCGCATATCCGGAAGATCGATCTTTTTGTGAACCATGAACGTCATGCTTCGCGCACGGCGTATGTGGAAGAGTTGCATGAGCGACTTTCTCTTCTGATGGAAGAGAACGATACTTTCCGTAACGTTTTTTGGAATCAAACCCGAAAAGAGAACCTGGGAGCCCCTTCTATATGACAAGACGAGTGACGACTTTAATTCTTGGTGGCGGACAAGGGAAGAGATTGTTCCCGCTGACCAGCTACCGTTCCAAGCCTGCGGTTCCGATCGGCGGCAAGTATCGTCTGGTCGATATTCCGATCTCCAACGCGATCAATTCTTCGCTTGGGAATATCTTTGTTTTGACGCAATTCAATTCGGCGTCGCTTCATCGTCATATTCACCGGACCTATCCTTACGAGGCCTTTACGAAAACGAGCGTGGAGCTTCTCGCGGCCGAGCAAACGACTGCGAATACCGATTGGTTTCAGGGGACTGCGGATGCAGTCCGGAAATGTCTGCCTCATTATCATACGGCCTCGACCGATGTTTTCCTGATCCTTTCCGGGGACCATCTTTACAGGATGAATTACCGGGAGATCCTGGGGTTCCATGAGATGCAGCGGGCCGATGTGACGGTTGCGACGGTTCCGGTTCCTGAGAGGCTTGTCAAAGGATTCGGGATCATGAAGCTCCAGAAGGATGGCCAGATCACGGATTTTCTTGAAAAACCGACGAAGGATGATCCCGTGGAGTCCTATGCCATGCCCAAGCCTCTGTGCGATCTTTACCGCGTGAAGGCGAAAGGCCCGATGTATCTCGCGTCGATGGGGATCTATGTTTTTAACCGCGATGTGCTGCTCGACGTGCTTTCCGGGAATGAAAAGGATTTCGGTAAGGAGATCATCCCGAAGGCGATCAAAAACTATAAGGTTTTCGGCCATGTGTTCACGGGGTATTGGCGCGACATCGGAACTATCGGGAGTTTCTATGAGGCGAGTATGGAGTTGACCAATGTCAATCCGCCGTTCAGTTTCATGTCACCCGAGGGACGCATTTTCACGCGCTCGAGGTTTTTGCCGCCTTCCAAGATCATCGGCGTGGAATTGGATCACGTCCTGATGTCCGAGGGGTGTGTTATGACCGGCGCCAAGATTCATCAGTCGATCGTAGGGCTCCGTTCTATCGTGGGACAGGGAACGGTGATCCGGCGAAGCATTCTGATGGGGAACGATCACTACGATTGGCCTGATCAGTCATCGGAACAGCGCGTCGGGATCGGAAAGAACTGCGTGATCGAAAATTGCATCATTGATAAAAACGTTTCGATCGGAGATGGCGTCAGTATCACCAATCCCAAAGCCGTCGAGGAGAAGGACGGGGATCATTACTACATTCGTGACGGGATCGTGATCATTCCCAAGGGTGTCCGGATTCCTTCCGGGACGAAGATCTGACTCCTTTTTTTATTGTTTCGATGGAGCACTGTCCGGATTCTCAGAGCTTCAGGGATATTAGAAAAAACCATAGCAGGACTTATGCGCGGTAACCGATCAGAGATTTTTTTATGCTTCTTTTGTCTCTTCCTGCTATCCGTAGTCCCCGCATCTTTAGCCAGGCAGCGCGGGACTTCCGAAGAGTCGGGGCAAGAGTCTTCTCCCTCCCAGGCTCATGCCACCATGGCTTCTCTATTTAGCCGCGGGTCCAAAATGCCTGTCCTTCCCAAGATATCGGGGACTCTTGCGCTACCGGCTTTCGACAGTTCGGGATTAAAGATCGATGAGGATGCGTTGAGCAGAGCTCAACAGCAAGGACTCGAGACTGGCGACCAGCGACCTAAAACACGGGACTAGGATCTTTGGGTTCGTGGGTCTAGAAGTTAGCTTTCTCAAGCTTGATGAGAGCGTAAGTCGCGAAGAGGATGTTCCCCCCCCAGGCGCTTAAGAATGGAAAGAGTCTTCCGGATTTCCCCAGGGCGAGGAAAATGGCGTCGCTAACATGGAATGCAAATACGGATGCCGCGCATATCAAGACGCTTAGCGCGATGGCCTTCCTGTTGCGTACGGTTCCCAGAAAGGGAATGGCGAGCAGGAGCATGACCACTCCTTTCCAAGGGGTAGCCATGCGGCTATACAGGTCCACTTCCTTAGAGTAGTCAAAGATCCCATTCTCCTTCAGTTTGTCGATCGTGTATTTAAGTTCATGGTAGGAGAGGAACATGCTGTCGCTTGCCGAGTTGATGAGGTCCCGGGGGGTGATCGAGACATCCGGGTAGCTTTTTTTCGGAATGATCGAGGGTTGCCCTAGGGGGGCGCCATGCCCGTCCGCCTGATATTCCGTGATACCCTGGAACACCCAGCGGTCTTCCGCCCAAGCGCCTTTTTGCGCAAAGACTTTTTGAGCGGTGTGATGGGTCACGGGGTCCAACCAGATGATTGTCGCTCCCTCAACGGTTTTGGGTCCTGGGGCAAATTTCCTAAAAAGATACAAGATATTGCCTCCGGAATAATACGTGACGTCCTTGAAGACTTTCCTGTCGTGAACGTCCTTTTTCTTTTCGATGTAGATTTCCAGGAGTTCATTTGCCGTACGGTAGGTCTTCGGGACGATCCTGTCCGCGACAAGGAAGGTAATGATCCCCAGGAGCAATCCGAGAAAGATCATGGGCCGGACGATCGTCAGGATCTTGAGCCCGGCGGCTTTCATGGCCATGATCTCGTTATGCATCCCCATGTGGACCAGAAGAAAAATGGCTCCGAGCCATGTGGCCCACGCGATAGTCTGGGTGAAAGAGATCGGAATGAGGGACAGATAATACCGGAGAATGATCAGAACGGGAGTTTTGTTCCTCAGAAGTTCGTCGAGGTTATCAAAAAGATCTGCTACCAGGATCAGCAGTACCAGTGTCAAGGAGCAGAAGATGATCGGGAAAATTAATTCCCGGACAAGATAACGATCAAGGACTTTCAAAAGGGATGCTCCTTTGGCGTTGAGATTAAGAAGGCAGTATCTTATCTGCGTACGGCATGAATCTCAAACTGTTTTTAAGGGGGTATGCTCTGATCGGTCCTTTCTATGCTCCAGAGTTTCCCGGAAGGCGATACTGGGGATGGCTTTTTTCTTCGGGCGAAACCGCTCATGCGAGGGCCAGAAAATCCGCTCGCCTCGCCATGAAGTTTGAGGAGGCGAGCCGCTTCGTTGGCGGTAGCACCGGTCGTAAGAACATCGGCGAGAAGAATAAAGGATCTTTTCGAGGCTTTCACCAGTCGACGCAGGCTGAAGGCCCCCTGGATATTGATCGCCCCGGCGGTACCAGTCTGACTGGGAATAGGGCGGGGTTTGATCCGAAAGTTCTTTTTGTCCGGTGCTCTGAGGCTGTTTCTGCGCATCGTCGCGAGGACTTCAGCTTGATAAAATGTCTTTGCATCCGCTTCAGAGGATCGATAGGGATGGGGAGAACGGCATCATAGTGGGTAACGGATGTGATCGCACGGGAAAGCTTCTCTGCGCATTTCAGGAAAACCTTAAGGAGATAGTCTTGACGCAAACATTTAACTCCGCGCAGCAATTCTCTGACGCGTGATTCGCAGGTATAGACGGTCGTCAAGACATGATTAAGATGCCCGAAATTCGAATCCACGAGGGTGGATTTTATCGGCCAGGCGCGAGCCTGCAGGGCATTAGAGCCTTGCTGGCAGAGTATCTTTTCTTCCAAGGCGAACATCGTGCGGCACGCTTCGAGGTTGCCGGATAAAAAATAGGGAGCATAGCTTTAAGGGAGGGGGCGACCGTGGAATGGTATTATATGAAAAATATTGGAAAAAAGTGAAATTACAAAAAAGGCATGAATTGCGTTTGGCGGGTCGTGTGGTGCCAGGTTTTATGATTTCGTTTGCCTCAGGGCGTGTTTTCCGTATAATACCGCGTCATTCAATCCACACATGAGAGAGGGTGAACACGAGTGTTAAAAGTCGACGTTGGAAATCACGAGCCGCTTGAACGGGCCCTGAAGCGCCTGAAAAAGAAATTGGAACGCGAAGGGATCATGAAGATCTTGAAGGCGCGAAAGAATTACGAAAAGCCTAGCGAGAAGAGGCGTCGTAAGTCCCGCATGTCTAAGTCTCGAAAATTCAGTTTCTAGTACTGTTCTCTGTTTGGTTTTAGGGAGTAACAGTATTGCACCGCATGCGCGTAGTTTCAAATCTGGTACGGTGCTGGGCACCATCCGAAGAAGTTTTCATGATTGTTTCTGGAGGGGGCAGTTTCTCTGTTGGCAGAGAGACTGCCCTTTTTTATGTGACGCTACGTTGGAACGGTTTCTTTGGAATTTCTCTTTCTGTGAAGTAGAAATGAGCTGATTCTTTTGGTATGATGCGTTGCAAGCGCAGGACTTTGAAGACTGCGAAGCAAGTCAAGAGCGAAAGGATAGCGATAGTCCATAACCTATGACAGCCAAATACCAGGGTTTTCCCGGCATGGAAGATATTCTTCCAGGGGAGATCGAGAAATGGCAATGGATCGAAGAAAAAGCCCGTGTTTTTTTCGATGCCGCCGGATTCAAAGAGATCCGCACCCCTCTCCTTGAACCTACCGAGCTTTTTGTTCGCTCCATCGGCCAGTCAAGTGACATTGTTCACAAAGAAATGTTTTCCTTCAAGGATCGCGGGGAACGGGACATGACGCTCCGTCCCGAAATGACTGCTTCCGTCGCGCGTTCCGTCGTTGAGAAAGGCCTTCTTAAAACCGCGAAATCCCTCCGCCTTTATTACATGGGGCCCATGTTCCGCGCCGAACGTCCTCAGGCAGGCCGCAAGCGGCAGTTCCATCAGATCGGTGCCGAGATCGTAAATGAAGGTCCTGAAGCGGATTTTGAGATCATTGTGCTTCTTTTCAAGTTTCTCGAATATGCGGGTTTAAAGAGCCTCCGCCTGAACTTGAATGATCTCGGAGAAGAAGAGGATCGCACCAAGGTGCGTGAATCTCTTTCCGTGTATTTCGATAAGGAAAAATCCAGACTTTGCAAAGATTGCCATTGGCGGCTTGAGAAGAATGTCTTGCGTGTCTTTGACTGCAAAGTGCCGGGATGTCAGCCTGTGATCGAGGCCGCACCGTGGGAGAATTTTTTTCCGCTGAGTGAACGCTTTAAGGCTCTTGGCGCGAAGCTTGAAGCCCATGGGATTCCTTATCATGTGAATCGCCGTTTGGTGCGTGGTCTGGATTATTATAATGGGGTGGTTTTTGAGATTACTGCAGAAGGTCTGGGTGCTCAGAATGCTGTGGCGGGAGGCGGACGCTATAATAATCTGTATCAGGAACTTGGCGGAAGCGCGACTCCTTGTACGGGATTCAGCATCGGGGTGGAACGCCTTTTGACCTCGGTCGAAAGTCAGGACCCTAAGTCTTTTGACGTGATAAGGTCAAGGAAGGTATATTTCGCGCCGCTTGAAGATAGTCCCGATATTTTAAGGCTTTGCCGGGATAAGGCGCTTTCAGCGCGCGAAGCCGGGATTCGTTCCGAGAAGACCCACGGGGTGTTTTCTCTGAGTCAGCATCTTAAGAAAGCAAATCAGCTGGGACTTCGTTTCATGCTGATCGTGGGCTCGGATGAGCTGAAGAAAAAAGTTATGGTTGTGAAAGACCTTGAGAAAAGGGAACAACTCGAAGTCGATATCGAACAGATCCTGGGCCATTTAAAAAAGGTGATGAATTTATGCTGAGAACTGTGACGTGCGGGGAATTGAACAAGAGTTTTGTGGGAAAGGAAGAAGCGTTGACCGGGTGGGTCGATACCCGCCGTGATCACGGGAACCTGATCTTCGTGGACCTTAGGGACCGCTGGGGCATCACGCAGATCGTTTTGAATCCGCAGGCCAATCCAGAGATGCATAAAAAAGCGGAGTCGCTGCGCTCGGAATTCGTGATCCGTGTGAGGGGAAAGGTGAGTGCCCGGCCGTCCGGTACTGTGAATTCCAAGATCCCGACCGGCGAGATCGAGCTGCAGGCTGAAGAGCTCGAAATCCTGAATACCTGTCTTCCGATGCCTTTTGAGCTCGGAGAGGATAATGTGGGCGAGGAGCTCCGGCTTCAGTACCGGTTCCTGGACTTACGGCGCAAGGAAATGATACGGAATCTCACGCTTCGCCATCGCGTCACAAAACTGGTGCACGAATATCTCGACAAGCAGGGCTTCATTGAGGTGGAGACGCCTTATCTGACGAAAAGCACTCCGGAAGGCGCACGGGATTTTCTCGTGCCGTCGAGGCTCACTCCCGGAAGTTTTTACGCCCTGCCGCAATCGCCGCAACTTTTCAAACAGCTTCTCATGGTCTCGAATTACGATCGTTATTATCAGCTCGCGCGCTGTTTCCGCGATGAAGACCTCAGAAAAGACCGCCAACCCGAGCATACCCAGATCGATCTTGAGATGTCCTTTATCGACGAAGAAGACATCATGGGCGTTGTGGAAGGAATGGTAGGGCACGTGTTCAAGCACGCGAAACAGACAGAGATCAAGCTGCCGTTGCGCCGTATGAGCTACAAAGACGCTATGGAAAAATACGGGAGCGACAAACCCGATCTTCGCTACGGGATGGAAATCCATGACCTGACGCCGGTTTTCGAGAAAAGCGGTTTCAAAATCTTTGATGAAACGATTGGCGGCGGTGGTCAGATCCGCGGTCTTGTTTTTACGCCGCCTTCCGGAGTGGAATTTTCGCGCAAAGATTTCGACGATTTGACCCAATGGATCAAGACTTACGGCCCGAAGGGCTTGGCTTGGTTCAAGGTGACGAGACCGGATCAGACCGAATCGCCGATTCAGAAATTCTTTGATGTGGCGCGTACCGGCAAAATGATACAGGCCCTTGGCGCCAAGCCCGGCGATATCATTTTTGCGGTGGCCGATAAATTCAAGGTCGCGGCCGTGGCGCTTGGGGCCCTTCGCTGTCACCTTGCGGATAAATACAAGATGATACCGGCCGGAAAATTCGAACTTCTGTGGGTCGTGGATTTCCCCCTATTTGATTGGAATGAAGAGGAAAAACGATGCGATGCCTGTCATCACCCGTTCACTTCGCCCAAACCGGAGGATGTGCCGTTCCTTTCAACCGATCCTCTGAAAGTGAGGGCGCGGGCCTATGATCTGGTTTGCAATGGAACGGAACTGGGCGGAGGCAGTATCCGTATTCATGACAGGGCGGTGCAGTCCAAGATCTTTGAACTCCTGAACCTGAGCGCGGAACAGGCGGAGCTCCAATTCGGGTTCCTATTGAAGGCGCTTTCTTTCGGCGCGCCGCCGCATGGAGGCTTGGCGATCGGGCTCGATCGTTTTGTGACGCTTCTTTTGGGACTTGAGTCGATCCGGGAAGTGATCGCGTTCCCAAAAACACAGAAGGGAACGTGCCTTATGACCGATGCGCCATCTCCGGCGACGGAGAAACAGCTCAAAGAACTCAATATCGATGCAAAACGGATGTGGTTGGAACGTCCCAAAGTCTAACAAAAAGGAGCCACTTTGCAAAAACTGATCAAGCTGAATTCGAATGAAGAAGCAAAAGCGCTTTACGGGAATCTGGATGAGAATGTCCGCCGGGTCGAGAAGGACCACCGCGTCAAGATCGTGGCGCGTAATGACCGGCTTAAGATCATGGGTGATAAAAAGAACGTGGAGGACGCCCACCGCTTTTTTGTGAAACTTCTTGAAATGCACCGTAAGGGAGGCCGTCTCCCCGAAAAAGAGGATGCCGGTACCAAGGTTGAACCCCGGGTCACGCCGCCGCAGGGCGGAGGTATTCATTTTTTTCATCGCGGGAAAGTGATCCAGGCCCGCAGCGAGAACCAGTTGGCATATCTGAAAGCTATCTCGACCCATGACATCGTGATCTCGATCGGTCCTGCGGGAACCGGGAAAACCTATCTTGCCATGGCCGCCGCGATCGAAGCGCTGAAGAAGAAATATGTTGCGCGTATTATCCTGACGCGTCCCGCGGTCGAGGCCGGAGAGAATCTCGGATTCTTGCCGGGAGATCTTGCCGCCAAGGTGAATCCTTATCTCCGTCCGCTCTATGACGCGCTCTATGACATGCTGGAGTTTGATGAAGTGGCCCGATACACCGAGCGTGGAGCTATAGAGATCGCGCCGATCGCGTATATGCGCGGACGAACGCTTAATGATTCCTACGTGATCCTGGATGAAGCGCAGAATTGCACCCACAGTCAGATGAAGATGTTTCTCACGCGTCTCGGGCAAACCTCCAAGGTCGTGATCACGGGCGATATCACGCAGGTCGATCTGCCTTCCGGGAAGAAATCCGGTTTGATCGAGATCCGTAATATCCTCGCCGACATCCCGGATATTCAGTTCATCTACTTGAATGAGACGGACGTTGTACGCCATCCGCTCGTGCAGGAGATCATCAAGGCTTATGACAAGCATGAGCGTAAAACGGCCAAGGTCGAAGGCTAAATGATAATCCCAACGTTTAGGGGGCGGACATTCATGGCCTGCCTGTCTCCTGAGTGTGGATATTGAGGGTCCTCTATGGCGTATGAGATCTATCTGAAGCAGGATTGCCCGAGGATCAAGGTCTCGGAAGTAACGTTACGAAAGATCGCAACGAAGATCCTCAAAGACCTAGGTTTTAAAAAAGCCGTGTTGAGTGTGGTGCTTGTGGACGGACCTGAGATGCGGAGGCTTAACCGTCGCTATCTCAAGCATGCCTGGTCCACGGATGTTCTCGCGTTCAGCGAAAAAAAGGCTCCGGGGCATCTCCGAGAAACAGTTCCCGCTCAGGTGCTTGCCCGCAAGGATATAGATTTTCTTGGAGATATCGCGCTGGGTCTTCCCACGATCCGCACTCAAGCCGCGGAATATGGGCATACCTTCGAAGAGGAACTGCATTACTGTCTCTGCCACGGGATACTGCATCTTATGGGCTATGAGGATAAAAACCGGACCGCTTTCAAGAAGATGCACCGCAAGCAGGATCAGATCCTCACGCGCGTTAAAAAGAAAAGCGCTTAACGCCCCATGAGCATCCACAAGACCGAAGCCCTTGTCCTGAAGACTATGCCGTTCCGTTCCAGCTCACTGATCGTGACATTTTTTACCCCGATGCTCGGGAAGGTTCGGGGAGTGGTGAAGGGGGTTCACAGGGAAGGGGAAATACGCCAGGCAGGTTTCGAGCTCTTTACTCACGCCGAATATATCTTCTATGAGAAGAAGCGTTCGGACCTCCATTTGATCTCGGATGCTTCTATCCTGGAATGTCATCACGCGCTCCGCGACAAGCTGGACGGGATCGCGTATGCCAGTTATTTTTGCGAGCTGGTGGATGAATTGACCGAGGTTCAGGACCCGCATCCGAAGATCTTTGATCTCTTGAAAGAAAGCTTCCATTTCCTACCGGTCATCCCGCCGGCACGGATCGAGACTGTTTTTGTAACCCAACTGCTTCGTGAAATGGGTTGGCTTCCTTTTCTTGAAAGTTGCCTGGAATGCGGGGCAAAGCCTATCGAGAAAGGATACTTTTCTATCCGTCATGGGGCGCTTGTTTGCGAGCGTTGCCACTTTAAAGATACCGCGGCTCTACCTCTTCCCTCGGGTGCGCTTGCGGTGCTTCGCTCCTATAGCAAGGATGCTCTTTCGGATTGCCTTCGAGTGTCCTACACTTCCCTGATCGAGGATCAGGTCAAGACTTTGATCACCACCTTTCTCAATTACCGCCTCGGAAAACTTCTCAAAACAAGAAAATTCCTAGACTCCATCCGTCCCGTTCTGAAGGTCTCCTAATCCGCATCAATTCGTTCTTCTGCTACAGACCGTACAAAAATATTTTTTAAAATCAATTAGATTTCCTATCGTAAGTTGCCTCCAATGAATAGGTTACGACATATAAAATATTTATCAGGAGTATTTGACTAATATATATAGGCATGCTATGTTTTCCATAGAAGTGAAATGCAACACAAACGATGCGAATGTTATATATTACTATAATGAGAAGAAAGGGGAAATTGTGATGGAAGGGAAGAAAGAGCAGGGAGTTGGTAATCCATATCTCTATTTCGGTCTTTCAAACGAGGACCGCGAATCGGCCATCTATTTTCTTCTGGAATCTATTCTGAAAGCCAAAGACCAATCCAGAGATCTGACGCGGACGCTCGCTTTCGATGAAGATGTTAATATATACCTGGCGCATCTTCTTTTCGCGATTTCGATCCCTGAATACCATGACATGGCAGATCCCTTTCTCTCGACAAATACCCAGGAGATTTTTGAGTGGGTGCGGGAGACCGAGGATCCGATGCTTCGCTATTTTATCTTCAAGGTTAATGCCGATCATCTGCTTGTTCAATCGACGATATTCAATCCGGAAGCTTTCATGGCCAAGCGGTTTTCGTTTAAAAAAGAAACAAAGGAGGCGAAGAGCGAGGAGCGTTTGGCCGCGATCCTTTACTATAATCAGGCGTCGCGCTGCCACAGCGACGTCCATGACAAGAAAACCGGTGTAGGGGAGGTTCTCGGGAAGATCGCGGGACAATTCGACGTTTACCGGAATATGCTTTCCGGCGTCAAAGAGGATTATTTCAAGTTCATCGAATGTTTCCGAGAGCAGGCCTTTCAACATTTTCTCGTGAAACTCAGTCATTATGAAAAAGATCATCTTAAGGACATCAAAATGGAAAAGTTCCTTGAGGTCTATCAGCATTGGTTGAATGCGAAGGCTCCTGCATTGAAAGCGCAGATAGTTCAGCTAACCCGGGAGCTGAGGCAGTTGGATCCCCAATTTTGTTTCGACATTACCAAATTAAACTGACAACCTTAAGAAAGGGAGCTTTCCGGAGTCCGCGGATCTTGTTCGGTCGGGTCCTTTATTGTCCGGTGGACAGATCTGCGGCTCTTTTTTTTGGCTCTTCGTGGTTTGGAGTGGGTAAAAATGAGTGGGCTGTGAGTCGTAACAGATTGCTGGGCATTGAGATGAAAGGGGTTGTAATGGCCGAGAA
>Ga0209083_1003426_pt1 | contig 13267 bp, 6 predicted proteins | sample AM7aDNAmetaG_FD_184132 | JGI IMG/M metagenome (GOLD analysis project Ga0209083, IMG submission 184132) | Freshwater microbial communities from Finland to study Microbial Dark Matter (Phase II) - AM7a DNA metaG (SPAdes) (version 3) | ecosystem: Environmental > Aquatic > Freshwater > Lake ...
TGGAAATCATGAATTTATAGGAGTTGAAGTACCTATAAAGGTAATGATTTCCAATGACTTATACAAATAATATCAGGTTTATTTTCTTGATATTCAAACGATTAACATTAAGTTTAACGAAGTATTGATTCTTTAAATTCCGGTTTTAATAGCCCCAGCAAAGAAGTAAACTCACCATCTTTACCACTGTGAGGCGTAGCAGTGAGCAAGAGTATGTTTTTCTTTTCGTCCTGAGCCAGATCATACAACAAAGCATAGCGTTGTTGTTGATTTTTGGAAGTTGCATTTTGAGGCAAAGCACAGGTATGGGCTTCGTCCACAATGATAAATTCAGGGCAGTCGTGAATAAATATTCCTCTTCGTTTATCGGCCTTAATATAATCAATGGAAATTACCTGAAAAGGTATGTGGTGGAAAACACTCTGATCATCCGGTATTTTACGATCCAGTTTAGCTGCCGTACTCGAACGGATTATTTCCGCATCAATATCCAGTTTATCTTTGATTTCTGATTGCCATTGTTCGCATAAATGGGGTGGACATATAACGGCAAAGCGTCTGACTTCTCCGCGCTCCATCATTTCTTTCAGAATGATAAGAGCTTCAATTGTTTTTCCAATACCCACATCGTCGGCTATCATTAGTCTTACCACATCTTGTTTCAATGCCATAACCAATGGCACCAACTGATAGGAGCGGGGGCGAAACGATAACTTACCCATACAACGGAAAGGTCCTGCAGCATTGCGGAATGAAAGCCTGGAAGCATCAAACAAAATGCGAGCAGTATCGAAAGCACCTAACTCAGTTGGCTCGGGTTCGGGGAAGCTGGCGGGTTTTATTTTTTCGATAGGTAACGCAATGGGCAAATACACAGCTGTTGCTTCCTCATCGGAACCACCCAATGGTTTTATTTTCAAAATATCGACATCATCCGAAGGCAAAACCATCCAGTCTCTTTGACGGTAATGAATCAGTGTTCCCGGTTGATGGGTTGTATATGTAGCCATGTGTTTTGCTTATTTTTTCTTTGATTTACTAATTCCAAGCATCTTTATCTCTTTGTTCAGCTCTTCTAATGCTCTTGTGTCATCAGCTTCTATTCGTTTTGCATTGAATTTCTCATATTCCGTTTCGGCTAACTGAAGTGCCAACTCATGCGAGATTTTACCTGCATGTTCCAATATCTGGCTATCATTGATGGTTAGTATATCATTCAGCTTTTTAATCCAATCGCTCATATACATTACTTTTTTCTGACGTGCCTGATTTTCGGCAAATGCCAGAAATTGTTCCACCAGCAAATTTAGCTGACTTAGTTCTGCCTCATTTAAATAATTCTTTGCAATTGCCACATCCGATTTTCTTATTTTATCTCCTGCCCACGAACGTAATCCCATGTTTTGAGTCGTTGCAATAGCTCTTTGTGCTATCAGTTCTGCAGCTGTGTGCTGATGTATAGCCCAATGTAATTTGTTCTGTATGGTCGAGAAAAACTTTTTTGCATGATCTGTCTTGGCATCATAATCTATGCTCAGACAGAAAATATCTTTTACCTTTTGATAAAAGATTCGTTCAGAACTCCGAATATCACGGATTCGTTCTGTAAGTTCATCGAAATAACGAATCTGCCCCGCCGCCTTCATGCGCTCATCGTCCAAGGCAAACCCTTTTACAATATATTCACGAAGCCTTTGAGTAGCCCAAATGCGGAAATGTGTTGCCACATGACTTTGCACCCTGTATCCAACAGAAATTATCAGGTCTAAATTGTAAAAAGAAATTTGGCGTGTAACCTTCCTATTTCCTTCCAGTTGAACTTGTGCAATTTTTGCACAAGTTGCCTCTTCTGATAATTCACCAGATTCATATATGTTCTTAATATGCTTTACAATGGATGTCCTATCGGTTTGAAATAAGTCTTCCAACTGATTCTGATTTAGCCAAACCGTTTCATCCTCCAACCTGACATCTATTTTGGTTTGTCCGTCGGCTGTTTGGTAAAGTATTATTTCGCTATTGTGTTCCATATTGATATGAATAGTGCCAAATATTAATTTATTTTTCTGAATATGTCTTTTCGTCTTAATACTAAATCTTCAACCGTTTCTTTGTAATGCCATTCAACAACATCGTAGCCTTTATCTCTCAGTAAGGTGCGTTTATGCAAATCATCCGCAATGATGCTTTCTTTGTCGTGTACTGCACCATCACAAAAAATCAACACAGGACCGTTATGCGTGTTGTACACAAAATCGGCACTAATGTAAAATTCATCAATATACACCTGGGCTTTATCTGGTAAAGCCAATTTATTTTTATACAAGTATTTAATCAACGGCAATTCTGTACCGCTCGATTTATCATACGCTCCTAACAGGTGTTTGTATTGTTCCTGTCTGTCATTTCCCTCCTGCAAAAGTGATAAATCGCAATCCATTAATTGCTCTAAAACTTCTTTGATACTGTGACGGTCTAATATTTCATGATCGTGTTGATTGTAATAAGACAAAAGATCTTCGTATGATGCACGTGGAAGTTTTTGTCCTTTTTCTGTTTCGGTTCGGGTGGCAACATCGAAATGCATACAACTGTAACTTTCCTCGAATAATTCTTTCAACTTGGCTGGCTCCTGAATTAACTGAGAAAGAATGCCTAAACAACCTTCGGAAGCTTCATAAATCAATACATTTGGTTTGTCTTTGTTTCCCATTACCCGAACTCCTATTTCGTTTTCTTCTACCTGAAACAAGCGTTCAATTCCACGTTTCAAAGCATAACTTAACGAAATGGTCTGCTCCGGAGTTATTTCCATATTTGCTAGCGGTTGAATATACAAGGTATCAGCTGTATCACGCACAAAGATCATCACATCTTTTTTGTTATCCAGTACATCTTGATTTTCCATTTCTTTTTGGGACAACCATTTTCCATTTCTTTTGTCGATAGCAAAACCTTCACAATCTGATTTTCTAGCCTTGCGATTCAGTTTTATCAACTCTGTGGATTGATCATAGATCAGATTCAATAAACTTTGACCCGCTTTTTGAATAACCAGACTTTTAGTATGCTCAATTCCTTTGGTATATCTAAAATATTCTTCAATATCAAAACCTGATGTTGAGCGTTCTTCTTCAATGCAAGATATGCGTTCCTGAGGTATTCCTTCACTTTCTGACATTTCAATCAGGGTAGTTTTAAATTCGAAGTTATCACCCTTTAATTCTGTGCGAGTAATCGGATCTACATTTGACAGTTGAGCTTCATCGTCCAAGAACGCATAACCGGTTTCTTTTGATATTTTGATTTTACGTTGCAGGTTATCTGCCTCCAACAGCATCATCCGGTTGATCTTGTATTTATTGCCATTGTGATACAAAGTATTGAATGGCCCAAATTCTTTCAATGCGATTGATCGAGGACGAGATAAATATTCACCTTGATCAGTGTGTTTGTATCCAACAAAAGTACGAACCGGCAATCGGGTAAAGTTATAGCCAGGCAGAAATCCTTCAGCAGCTAAATAGCGGAAAATATAAAACTCTGACTGATTATTGTTGCCCCCATTCGTATCATTTATCAATAATTCAATTTGCTTTAAACCAACTGCATGTTGTCTTTTAGCATCCAATTTTAAAGGATTGTCAGCCATAATCACCGGATCATCAAGGGTAATACGAGACTTAACGATCATGCTCCTTGCTGCCTTGTACAAACTTATCCAACGAGTAAATGAATCGCAAAAGCGTGGAACAAAGGAGTTGATTTTGTTTTCCAACCACTCATCTGAAAACCACCACGTTGCTAATAATTCAGGTTGTATAGACACGATTACTTGCTGAAATGAAGTAATCAATTTGCCTTTATAATGAGACAAACTGTTTTCAATAGTGCTAATGATATTTTCTTTGACCTTAATATCTCGTTCATTTGAAAGGTCTAACAATTCTGCTACAGAAGATTTTAGATCACTCAATGCCAACTCCATTAAAATGAATGCATTAAAATGATTTGTCAATAATTCTTCGTTCAATAAATCGATGCGTGGCGGTACAACTGAACCTGCCACCATAGTTTCAGACGCTTTAAAATAGTTTTGATCGTGAGGCGACCATGCAGAGCAATAGGTGAATACAACCGCTGTTTGCCCACTACGACCAGCCCGACCACTTCGTTGGGCATAATTAGCCGGATTTGGTGGAACATTGCGCATGTGTACAATATTCAGGTTTGCAATGTCAATACCCAATTCCATAGTTGGCGAACAGAACAAACTTGAAATTTCTCCTTTTCGAAAAGCTCCTTCCCGTTCTATACGATCCACACTCGATAGCTGCCCGGTATGTTCTCTCCCGACAATTTCTTTTGGATATTTTGTGAAATCGGTTTTATATAGTTCTTGAAAATACATATTAGGTTGTATCGCCAAATCCTTGTATGCATTTATTCTTGTAGCATCAACAGAAACTGTTTCACCATCACCTGCCAACCAAATCAAATTATCTGATCGAAGCAAATACCCATTAATCACACCACCAGAACCTCTTAAATTTTCTCTCTTGGATAAAAAATTGGTTCTTACAAGCAGATCGCAAAGCGATTCAATCATGGCTCGGTATTGATCTTGTTTTAATGGATTAAAACCATTCTCCTGCATTTTACGTTTGATAAACTTACCAATACCAGAGCGGGAACCCATAGTGGCAAAATAGATTCCTTTCTGTGTACTTCTTCCAGGTCTAACCGCTACCATGTAGGTTGGCGTTTCAATGGTTTCATTACTGTCCAGCGACCATAGTTTCTTATCATCCAACTTGTTTTTCAAAAACATTTCTGTTTCAGAGCGTTCGTCAATTAAAAAGCGATGATATATAGAATAATTGGTTCGGAAGAAGTTGAGTAGTTGTGACAACACTTCTTTTCTGATCTCAGGTGATATGGTTTCAAAGAATTCAATGCCTTTGAATTTTTCATCCATGGAGCAAAGTTTATCTATAGTATTGTATTCTACTTTTAATAGGGCAGTTTGTTCCAAATTTGGCAAGGTGTAACGCCACCCTTTTTTCAAATCCTGAAAAATCCGATATAAAAGATATGTTTTGATTGCACGACCATTATCGGGATCGGGAAAGTCAGGATCAGCAGTAGGATTATTCGCAAAAGCGACTTCTTCCAGTTTGAGTTCGTTGAATACTTTGTCAGCAATGTTGTGAACAGTTAGGCCTTCCGTATTATTTTTTAATGCGAAATGCAATGCTGAGCGTAAACGTACTGAAGAAAGGAAATCATTAAAATGCCCTGCTTGTAAAGAAGCATCTTGTCTGTTATCGGTAAAACTTAATAGCTTTTGATTTCTGATTTCTTCCCCTTGCCTAAAAAGAGAATCAACAACGGCATAAGACATGATGGTAGTAGCAGTGCTACGTCCTTCATTCCCTAATTTCATTAACTTAGTTCCCTCATTCGTCTTAAAGTCTTCGTAAATGACTCCGGCAGTTGGGTCTAAACGCAGTTTGACCGGTAAATAAAACCCTTTTAAAGGATAGATCGGCTCAGCAGAATATTCGCCTTTTGAATTAAAATAAATTCGTTTGGGCATTTGCCATTCATAATAAGGTGTGAATTGATTTTCAGCGGTGTTCAACCATTCTGTGGGAGCGATTTCTATAGGATCTTCTGACCAAAAGTCTTCATCTTCATCAATGATCAGGTATCCTGATTTAAAATTTCGTTCTATTAGATTCTCACCTTTAGCCTCCTTCTGTGTAAGTGTTCTTACCGGTTCATCCGGATTTCTTGGCATTAAGATTTTTTTATCTACATCTTTTTCGACACAAATAAAATCAACTCCCGAATATCGGCTAAACATGATTGGGTATAATAGTTTTTCCCCTTTGTCATCTTTGAAATATCGACCCGATTGAATAGTGATATTTCGAATATCCCGTGATTGTAAAGTTACTGAAACAGTACTTGTTTGAGATATGAATTGATGAAACCGGAACGGTAGGAAACTGAATCCGGTCTTTGCCAGACGATTCTTTTCATTCAACTTCTCTGCCCATTTCAATAACGCTATTAAACTTGTTTCAATTAGTTTTAAATCGAGTTCAGTAATATCTTTAAGTTGCTGTGCTATGTTTTTGAACGTTTTTGGTTTTCCTCTTTCTAAAACACCGTTGTTGAGTTGTAGGGCAATATTTAATTCAATCCAATTTGTAACAGGATGATTTACAAACTCACTCTCATTAGCAGTTTCGTCAATGCCTTTTATTAAAGCTTTACGTAATTCTATAGCATTAAATTGCTTACCAGATGTACAAGTATCTAAGTGTTCACTGATAATCTGATCAATCTCGTATTTGGCCCCAAAGATTGTTGTTGCAACTTTTGCAACAGCTTCTTTTTTTTCATCAGGATTGCCTGCAGAAGCCATTGTTGCAGATGTTCCTATGCACGATAGATCATTGTTACACCAGCTTTTTATTCTACGGACTAACATACTTACATCTGAACCTTGGCGTCCTCTATAGGTATGTAATTCGTCGAAAACAAGGTATTGCAGGTTGTTTTTTATAGAATCTCTAAACCATGATTCCGACTGCCGGGTCATGATTAATTCCAACATCATGTAATTGGTCAGAATAATGTCAGATTCTTCATCTTTAATTCTTTCTCGAATGTCTGTTCCTTCCTGTCCAGTATATTTGGCAAATGTTATTGGAAAATCAGTTCCATAATTTTTAGCATATTTTTGGATCTCTTCTTCCTGAGAATTAATCAACGCATTCATGGGGTAAACTAAAATTGCTTTTACTCCTTTCTTTTTGTGTTTTCCCTCATTGAAAATAGAATTAAAAATAGTCGCTAAATAGGTAAGTGATTTCCCGGAACCGGTACCAGAAGTTACAACAAAACCTCTGTTTTGGATTCCAATTTGAATGGCTTCATATTGATGTTTATAAAGATTGTATTCGCCAAAGGCTTTAGATAGGTCTCCATTTACAGGTAAATCATTCAATGAATTCCCTTTTTCGAAGGAAGGATTAAATTGAATAAGCGGTTCTGGAATAAAACCGTCACTTTCGAATGCACGTTTAACCTCATTTTTAATTCTTTCATCTGCAATATTTAAGAATGAACTCAGATAGCTTCTGTAATTTGAAATTACCTGTTCGTGAGTTTTAAATGCATCCATAGGTTAATTATTTAGTTTTTGCCAGCTTTTTACTTCAAATTTTTTCAATCAATTTTGTTTTCACTAATTCATACGCTTTTTGCGAATCGTAGCTTTCACCATTTCTCAATAATTGTTTGGTATCACCCAAAAATTCTGAGTCTTGCATTTTGGCTTCCATATTCAACAAAAATTCTTTTTGTGTAGGTGCATTACTGCCAACTACGAACTTCATATATTCACGATAACAGGTAAGTATTTGATCTAAATTCAATTCTTTTTGAGTTATTGCCGTGTATAAATCGAATAAATCACGTCCTTTTCGACGTTGGTAGAGTGCCCGGAGTTTTGTTCCCAATAATTCTTCCAGTTTATAGGTTGTTATCTCGCAACTGTCACTATACCATTGACTTTCAACAGAAAAAGGAAATTTTGTAATACCTAGTACGTTAAAGTGTTCACGGCAATTTGTCTCAACTTTTAATCGTAAAGGCATAACTGGTGCAAACTCTGACTCAAAACGAAAAACCAAGGTATTGTTATTTGCTTTTTGTTTTATAACCGGTTTACCTAAAAAAGACAAAATGTGTCTGATTCGATCAATTGTTTCTTTTATTGGTTCGGCTTTTATTTGTACTAAATCAATATCTTCGGAATACCGTGGCTGGGGTGAGAGATACAATTTGTGTAAAGCTGTTCCGCCTCTGAAAGCCAAATGATTTGCTAGAAATTCATCTTTAAATATTTCCGTTAATGCACGGCATATCACCAGGTCTTGTTCTACCTGTTCGTTTGTTTGCCATGGTACGTTATTCGACCATTCTGTTATGTATGCTTGTGGTATCATTTATTTATTATTTGCTTTTTTAAGCAGTTGATTTTCATGACTCGGCATAGTCAAAACAAGTTTTGCCTCTACTCTCGCTACTCAAATCAATCATCAATTTCAATTTCGGTGTTAACAATTACCTTCCAACGTTCGTTAGATGAAAATCCATTTATTTTTGCTGAAGCTTTAAGTGCTGTTCGAAAGAAAGTTACTTTCTTTTTTTGTAAAGCTTTATATAAAGCATTTGATAACAGTTCGTTTTCTAAGATTTCTTCGAGAATATATCCAAGACGCTGCAATGCAGTAACCGGAACATGTTCAAAAAGTTCGGTGCTAAACATTTCAGGCTTAATTGACTCAGCTAATTCATTTAATACTGTTGAAACCCGATTTATACCGCCAACCCGTTTCTCAAATTGTATTAAATCGCAAGCAGTAAGGGCAGGGTTGGAGACTTTAAGATAGCCGGTTTCTGTTTTCATTGATTCCAGAAGTGATTCTGGAATATTCTTTTTGCTAATGTAATTTATCTTTAATCCTTTTTTTTGAGTCGAGCGTAAAAATGGAAAATTAGTAACAACAAAAAATTCTTGTGGTTGTTGGTGTGAGGCTCCATAAAATCCTGCTGCATTAAGTAATGCCAAATAATATGGTCGCTCTATATTTTTCATTAAACCATCCAAAAACATCGCCGGAGGCAGAATCCCTTTAGATGAATACTGCGGTGGAATAATGAGGTAATAGCTCTTATAAATGGAAATAATTCTACCTTTTGCCGACAAGCGACTTAATGCTCTTTTTGCAGCAATTTCTGTATAGCCCGGTAGTTCATCTGCCAGCAAACTTAATGAAAAAGCATACCTTCCACGCGATTGAAGGTTTTCTGTCCATTGACTTAATGTTATTTCTTCTTGCTTACCCATTGAAGTAATTTTTTGCCAAAGATACCATATTTTGGTACTTTATGCAAATGATCTATCATTTTCTTTTAATATCTAATTAATTCTCTCTACCAATAAATCCTTCCAAATCACAAATTCTTTTTTTGTATCAGAATAATCGTGAAGAATTCTACTAAAATTTTCTGGTTTAGTTTCAAGAAATGTCTGTCTTCCATTATTTCGAATAATTGAAAGGTGTTCGTCTATTATTTTTAATTGGAATTTAAGTTGTGTTTTATCCTTTTCTATATGCCATAAATAAGTTGCTTCCTCTGTGTCAAGTGTTTCTAAAACTATATGAAATTGATTTTCACCTGAGAGTAAAAAAACGAAAGAGAAAGGACTTAAAACAAATCTGATTTTCAGAATAGTCCTTTCATGCCGATTAGCTAAATATCTTAATTGCTTTGAATGCCTAAAGGTTTTGTGGCTCAACAAATCGTCTAGCAAAGTTTCACCATCATTATAAAGACCAGTTTCACTATTGCCTTTCTTCAATAATTCATCAACAGTCATAAGATTAGATTCTGTTTGAGGCTTCATGCCGAGAAAGGAATTTGTGATGAATTTGAACCTTACACCTTCTATTACTTCTTGATTGATTTTTTGAAGGTCAGTAGATGTGGCCAATTGAGATACTAATTCTCCATTCTCAAATTCTGCATAAATATCAAATGAAACAAACTTCGAATTTAAAGACTTTGCAAAATAAGGCTTTAAAACTTCAAATTCAGGTCTGATTTGAAGATTCTCAATTTCAAATTCTACTGGCACTGTTATTTCCGGAATTACATATTTGAATACAACGCTACCATAACGAAAATCAAGTTCCTCAATGGAGACTTTTATTTTCAGCTCAATTTTTTGACTATTTTCAAGAATTGCTATTTCTTCTGTTGGCTCATCAAACAATGAAGATTGTTTCTCAATTTTCCGATAATAGGTATTTCTTTTCAGAAAAAGTTTGTTCAGATAATCTATTTTGATATCCCTATAATCATAGATTGTGGGAGTAATCTCCGATCGTTGAACTCTGCCAATATACTGAACTAGTTTTCCTTCAAATGCAAAAGGATATACAAGAAAAAGAGAATTAGCATTTTGCAAGTCTGATCCTTCTCCAAAATACTGTCCGGTAGTGATAAGAACTTGATAATTACCCTCCTTGAGTGTTTTCCATTTATGGTTTCGGCTACTTTCCGAATCGTCTCCACTCAAAGTAACCGTTTCATACGACTGTTTCAGATATTGATTTAAGGTGTCGATATGTTCTTTCCTTTCAGTAATAATGACCACTTTCTTACTGAGTTTTAGCTCCGCAAAGATATCTTCTAAAATCAATTTGTTCCGTGCAGAATCGTGAACCAATACTTTTGAGAGTGTTTCAAATTGATCTGTTTTTGAATTAAAAGGAATGTCAAGTTCCGTATTCCGGATGATAATTTTGGCTTGTTTGTATGAAGTAATTTCTGTTGGTTTAATTTCTACAATAATCTCTCCTAAATGAAAAAAAATAATCTTCCCATCGTTATATTTTCTAAACGGTGTGGCTGTCAAACCATACAAATAATATGTTGGTAGTTTGGCAATTGTGTCACTATAGGTTTTGGCAGGAATATGATGGCATTCATCTACGATAATTGTTCCAAATGTGTTTGCAAAACTGTCTGATTCAGCTTTATTTAATTCTTTGGATAAACTTTGAATTGTAGCAATGGTAATCTTTTTGCCAACTTTAGTTTTACCTTGCCCAATTCTCCCTATTTCATGTTTGGGAATACCCATAAATGTTTCAATACGCTCCATCCATTGTTCTACCAATTGTTTGCGGTGTACAATAATTAATGCCGGTTGATTTCTGTCTGAGATTATTTTTAGTCCAACTATCGTTTTCCCTGAACCTGGCGGTGCAACTATTACACCAAAATCCTTTTTGGCCACAGTTTCGATAGCACTTTGCTGGTATTCTCTAAGTTGAGCATTGAATTCGAATTCAACTGGATTCAGTTTTTTTCTTATATCATTGAAAGTAAACTCGATATTCTTTCCTTGGCAAAATCGAATTAGTTTGCCAATAAAACCCCGAGGAACAATAACTTCATTCTCAGTTTCCTCTACAAACTTAAAATAACGGTCTGTTTCAAAAGTACTCTTGCCTGCCTTCGTTTTAATAAAGTACTCAGTGTTTGCAAAATTCAATTCCTCTTTTAAAAAGTTTATTAATGAAGTGGATAAACCGTTTCTGTTGATCCTGACCAAATTGTTTAATGTGATTGTAAGGTTATTACAAATTTTTTTAGCTGGTGTTGTGTTTATAGTGAGTGGATTATTAGAATCAAAATTGGTTGAAGTTGATTGATATAGTTCATCGAGCTTTGAAATGGTGATTCGTTTGATATTCTTCAAAAATTCAAACTGATCCAGAACTGGTTGAAAGCTCTCTGTATCCAAAAAACAGCTATTCCCTTGTTCAAATGTTTTTTTGTACAATGGCAATGCAATCAAATTTCCCAATCCTTTTCCAGAAAGAAAATCCTGATTCGGGAATAATCTGTCGAAGCTTGAACTCTTATCGAAAACTGAAAAAACACCGGACTTTTCAAGTAATGAAAGAATGATTTTTCGGCTTCGGATAGCTGGATATGGTTGTTTAAAGAAAATCCAAATATGTCCACCTTGCCCTGAACGAGAACGTTCTAAATAAGCCGGAATATCGTATTCAAAACAAATTTTCAAAAAAGTTTTACATTCCTCTAACCAATTATCGTCATCAAAATCAGCTGCAATAAACCAAGAAGTATTATCCTGAAGAAGCGGGTATATTCCGACTAATTGTTCGCCCCTCAAATGCTTCTCAATTTCTTTATCTGATAAAGGTAAATATGTTTTGTCCTGATAATTTTGGAAAGTACCACCCTGCATTTTATGAACACGATACAAGTATGGGTCGTAAGTGTATGCCGGCATATAACCACTCTTCTTACCATTTTCCCAACGCACAGCAAATACATCTTCTCTTCCTTTGAAAATAGATTTAAAGAGTTGAATTTGTTGTGATTGGTTCTCGTTCATATTTTCTTTCAATTGAAATTTAAAAAATGTTTTTTTATTTTTCTTCTAATTCCGTATAGATTGGCATTAATAAATATCCAATCTGTAAATGTGATTTTCGACTAAGTAAGTTTCCTTTAATTATGAGAGTTCTCCTTTATAATTTGACTTCAAAGATATGAATTTATTTTTTGAAAATTAATCTTTTGACAACTGTTGTTTAACACAAAAAACAAAGCTCCGATCTTCACAGACAGGAGCTCAAACACTACAAATATTTTATAGGTAAATGATTTTTCTTTAGTTGTCGTAAAGAACTCGTCTTGCCTTCGGCTAACTCGTTTCATTCCACTCTGCCCATTTCGGGCGTTTGCGCCTTTTGCTACTTTTGGCGCGACAAAAGTAGTCCAAAAACGGCTTTTCACCCCTTGTTTTAAGAAGCGAGAAGCCTGTTTTCAGCCCTTTTCAGGCACTTACAGCGTCAAACTTAATCCCTCAATCATCTGCAAAAGTGCGGGGTTTTTCGTACCCATACAGGTCAAAAGCCCTGTGTCCACATTTTTTTCAATCGTGATTTTGTTCTTTGTAACGCTCACTTTCACAAAATCGCCCTGCTCAAAACCGTACTTTTTTAAATACTCGCCTTTGATGTTTATGGCGTTTGTGTACTTGTTCCCCTGTGCAGACCTGCAAACTGTTAGAAGCTTTTCCATTTTTAATTCAAACTGTAACGGTCTGTTAATACTTCCATCAGTGCAAAGTTTTGCGGTATCAGGTTCGGGATGTCCGTTTTGCCAGGTTTGTACAATTCTGTCGCAATGTTGTAAATATCCCAAAGCGAAAAAATGGTGCTTTCCTGTGCTTTCTCCAAATAATCTTCTGTAAATTCCGAAATTTGCGCCTGTGTCAATGGGTAGGTTTTTACTTCGCTTCTTAACTCTGCGTTGTCGCTGTCGTGTGCTACTCGTAAAGAGGTCAAAAGTCCGATTAATTGAAAAACATCGTTTTGTGTGCAGTTGATTTCTTTCATCTTCTGAAGTATGCGTAAATCTGTTTCTCTGTAATCGAAAAAGTTAGACATCCAATCTCCCACACTTTCAAAAAGCTGTTCATCGGATATGCCATCTTTGCCGTAATTACTGGCGATGCGCTCCTTGTTCAAAATACATTGATTGTGACAAATGCGAACGCATGGACCAAAAGCAATTTGTATTCCGTCCTGATGGTAAGCGATGACGATGTTAGATGTCATTTCGGGCGTTTCTTGGT
>Ga0209083_1003427_pt1 | contig 13266 bp, 13 predicted proteins | sample AM7aDNAmetaG_FD_184132 | JGI IMG/M metagenome (GOLD analysis project Ga0209083, IMG submission 184132) | Freshwater microbial communities from Finland to study Microbial Dark Matter (Phase II) - AM7a DNA metaG (SPAdes) (version 3) | ecosystem: Environmental > Aquatic > Freshwater > Lake ...
TTTTTGTCCCATTGAACCATATCCGCAACTATTAACTGGATATACCCATACACTACCAGTACTTCCCGGTGTAGTTGTAAAACTTCCACTACCAGTATAGGAAGTTGGAGACCAACCGCTAGTTGCACTCCATTCAAAAGAAGTTGCATTAGAAGAAGTAGCACTAAATGTCATTGATGTTCCCTGACAACCTGAGCTAGATCCAGTTACTGTCGCAGTACCTGGCAATGGATTAACTGTAACAGTTTTTGTTCTTTGTGTTCCTAAACAAGTGCCATGAGGTGTTGCAGCTACAACACCTAAATTAGGTCCCATAGAAAGAGTAATACTATTTGATGTACTCGAACCTGTAGAACCTGCTGGATATATCCAATCATAAGTTGTTATATCATTTAATACAGGAGTTATTGTGTAGGTTTGTGTACTTCCCTGACATACCGGTGTTGAACCCGTTATAGACTGGTTAAAGGCTGTTAAATTAATATACCATTTGTGATATTCATTTTGATAAACCCAACTGGAATTATATATTAACGCTTTTAACACTTGATAATTCCCATTAACATTAAGGGTATATGTTGCTTGATCAGCTCCAACTAGAGAATAAGCACCATTATTATTGCTATAATACCATTCAAAATGGTATCCGCTGGGAGTTCCAGTTATTCCAAATACGTTGGAGCCAGAACTTAATGGTTGTAAACATATATCTTGGCTACTGCCATAGGATGAATTATAATTTGAATTTATTGATTTGTTCTGTCCAATCTGCCCATACCCATTAAAGAAAAAAAATACCAAAACGATTGTTAAAAAAGTAAAGATTTTTGTTTTCATATTTATTTATTTTATTTGCCCCGCAGCCCCAACAAAGCGGTTAGTATGAAATAAAAAAAGCGTGGAACTGTAACTGTATCCGCATCCGAGGTACTGAGATACCCACAACCGCAAATAAGTTTAGCCCACGCTTTTGACGTGAGCGTTTCACTTATTAAACTTGCGGTTGATGAAAATTCTCAGTTTTCGGATGCAAGAATAAAAGCTAACGCTTTTTTATGTTTTTATATGTAAAGTTTTATGTCATTAATAATTGTTTTTCCTTAGTGCAATAATACAAAAAAAATAGATATGAACAAAAAAATTAAAATTAACAAAATAAAAGTTATAAATTTCTATACAGAACCCCCAACTGCATATGTCAAGCCCATTTGCAAACCCCTGCAAGCCAACCCTACAACCTAAGTTTGCAAATACGCTTGCCATTTCCCAACGCACGACTTCAATGAATGTATTACAAATTTTCTTTCCCCGACAAGAAATTAATATTACTCTATTCTGCTTTTAAGCTGACTGACAAACTGACAAATAAAACAATAAAGAGTTTGACTTTTAATTGCAAGTTTATATGGCATCAACGTTTGACATATAACGACTTGATAAGTCCGCCAGTGCATAACAAGCGGTGTATTTAACTGGCTTTAGTATCATTCCATCGAAACGGGAAGTGCTTATTTTAACATCGTTAAATACTTTCGTTTTCAAAAAATAAGTTTTACATTTGTGAAACAGCAGTGGGTAATCACGCCAGCTAAATACACCGCCACTCGTTATAAACTATGGGGTTGAAAACTTCGCAGCAATAAAAAACTACCACGAATGACAATAATAACGAATTGACAAAACCCAACCTGAAAAAGAAAATGAATATCCCGACACACATAAAAGTTTTGGAATAAATAAAGATTATTGTTATTTTTGTAATATAAAATAAAAGATTATGAAATTAAAAGTGTTTATACATAAAGACGAAAAAAAAGGATTTTGGGCAGAAATTCCATCTTTACCGGGTTGTTTAACGCAAGCTGACACAATGGAAGAATTATTCCCAAATATATATGAGGCTGTTGAAGGGTATTTAAAGGTGAGAGAGGAAGAAACCATAAATAATACGCCAACCCATTATTTGCAAAATGATAACGATTACAAAATCTTTGAAATGGTTGTATGAAATCAATTAGCGGTAAAAAGTTTTGTAAAATAGTTGAAAGAAATGGTTGGGTTTTAAAGCGTATTAGCGGAAGCCATCATATTTACGTTAAACAAGGAACTGAAATTATTTTGGTAATACCTGTTCATAAAAATGATGACTTAAAAACAGGCTTGTTATTAAGTCTTATGAAATTATCCGATATAAAAGAAAGTGAATTATAATATTTAAAACAAAGAAAGGAGGCAAAATTCAATAATACAAATCATTTGATTTAACAAAACTAAATATAAAAAGCGTTAGCTTTATTTTTGTAGAGAAAACTGGTAATTTTCAATGTGTGCAGAAAAAAGTCAAAACGCTCACGCCAAAGGCGTGGGCTGACTTATTTGCACACAGGGTATACCAGTACCTCTCTACAGATACAGTTACAGTTCCACGCTTTTTTATTGTCCATTATTAACGTCTGTTGGGACTTCGAGGCAAACTAATTCTATAATTTTATGAAAAACAAAAACAGTATTTCGATTTATTCGTTAATAATAATCGGATTTGTAATAATTTTCACCAATAGTTGTAAGAAAGATAATAAGACGAATGATACCCCGACTGTAGTATTAACAATAGGGCAAAGCTACCAGGGGGGTGTGATTGCCTATTTATTAAGACCCGGTGATAATGGATACAATGCCAATGTACAACATGGCTTAATAGCTGCACCAAGTGACCAAAGCACACATGCTGAATGGGGTTGCAAGGGAACAGCAATTACAGGTGCTGATGGTACAGCAATAGGCACAGGTAATCAGAATACTATAGACATAATGACCGGATGTTCAACGGCAGGAATAGCAGCAAGATTATGTGGTGATTTAGTATTGGGTGGTTATAGCGACTGGTATTTGCCAAGCATAGATGAGTTATCCAAACTTTATGATAATAGGGCTTCAATTGGAGGTTTTTCCGGTGACTACTATTGGAGTTCCAGTGAGCACGTGAACGCCGAGGCAACCAACGCATGGGTTCAGGGTTTCGTTTTTGGCGGTCTGGGCAACCTCAGTAAGGACGCCACTTACTATGTCCGTGCTGTCAGGTCTTTTTAACAATTTAATAATACCGTAGAGCGGTCGATTTTTTGAGAAATGGAAATTTATGTAAATTTCAAACTATCAGGAGGAGTTTGTCTTGTAAATTCAATTTAGGAATAACATATCTTTATGTAAATTTATTCCCTAATTTAGTTATAAATCTGTCAAGTTATTTCAGGAGGGACAGTTTCACGAAAGGAATAACCAAAGAAAATTGCAGAACTTTTCGACCGCATTGTTGATATTTGAAACCTTATTGCGCAACTTATCGACGGCATTGTGCATTTTTCATACATTATTGCTGAACTTAGAAACACCATTGCTGATATTTTATAAGTTATTGTTGTTTTTAGAATCATAATTTGTGACTTTTGAATAGTTATTGCGTATTTTAGAATAATTAGTATTATCTTTGACAACTCATCTTTATAACCCCGACTATTACTATGCTAAAGTTAGACCTTCAAAGAGCAATTTCAGAAAAAGGAATTGAAAATTCAAATCGTTTCTTGCGAAACTGTGGAATAACATCATATACATCAAGCCGACTTTTAAATAATCGGTTGGACAGTATTAATTTCAAGCAACTTGAAAAAATTTGCTTGGGACTAAAATGTACCATAGACGACTTGTTTTTATGGGAAGCTGACAAAGACACTGTAGAAATAGAAAATCATCCATTACAGAAGCTAAAGCGAAACCAAATAAACGAGAATCTTAAAGAAAAACTCAAACAACTTCCTTTTGACAAAATAGAAGCAGTAAAGAATTATATAGACAAATTAAATGTTGAATAATCCCACAGTTTATAACAAGCGGTGTATTTAACTGGCTTTAGTATCATTCCATCGAAACGGGAAGTGCGTATTTTAACATCGTTAAAAACTTTCGTTTTCAAAAAATAAGTTTTACATTTGTGAAACGGCAGTGGGTTATCACGCCAGCTAAATACACCGCTACTCGTTATGCCTCATGCTAAAAAACTTACAAATGAGCGAAAAGAAAAACAGAAACAGAAATCGAAAACTAAAACTAAAAAAAGAAATTGTTAAGCACGTCGAATTGGACAGCGATGAAACTTTTGCATTTATTGCTGGATACACATCAGGTGGCGCACCCTATGGCTTGACACATGAAGAGATGGCTGAACTTGAAAAAGAAAACAATAAAACTGAAAACATAAAATAAAAAAATGCCAGCTGGACAAGCACATACAACATGGTTTCCTGAATTAAAGCTACTTCTTAAAAACAAGTGGCAAACTGACTTGACTATTAAGGACCACCTTAAACTATTAACCGACTTAAATGATAAACTGACTCAAATTAGAACTGAAGGAAACATGCAACCTGCAATGATGTGGTGTCCGAAATGTAAAGAAAGACATCGCTCAAAATTTACTGAAATTTCAATCACAGCCATGTACTTTGCATTGAAAAGATTTGAAATTTGCACAGAAAATGAATTTAATGAATTAAGAAAAAAATGGAAATTGTATTCCGCAAATAATAATCTTGACATTTATGGCAAAACAATGGACACGACAGATATTGAACATAGCACGAAGGCATAACACCAGCTTAGCTTTATCCTTGCAGCTCATCATTACTTGACATATAGAATTTATTTGTATATTTGGGGTGCAGTTTGACGGATTAGTGGGTGTAAAAGCAAGTCCAAAGCCAAGCTGTCGCCGTTATAGCCAATGGTAAGAAAACACAATCGTAACAAAAAAACAAACAGAAAATGACAATAAAAGAAGCTATTTTAAAAAGTCTTGACGACATTAACGACTTGACTACGTATTTTGACGTTTACAACCATATCATAAAAAACAACTATTACGACTTCGGGTCAGCTAAAACTCCTTCTTCGACAATTTCTGCGTTACTTGGTGACTTTATTCGCACCAGTGACACTAGAGTAAAACGGATTAAACAAGAAGGTGGAACCTACTCTTACTACCTGACAAAAAATGAGCAAAATATCGGCATTGACATTTTAAGTGGTTCGACTGAAACAATAACAACAATAGTTAAGGCTGGCAAAATAAAAACATATGACGAAAGAGATTTGCACAAACTCTTGAGTAGCTATTTGAAAAATACAGGCATTTATTCAAAGACTATTTTTCACGAGCAATCAAATGGTAAAGACAACAATCAAATATGGTCACATCCTGACATGGTTGGAATTAAATTTCTAAATCTACAGACTAAAGCCAGCCAAAACTTTTTAAAATCTATAAATCGTGTTGACACTTTCAAATTGAGTTCTTACGAATTGAAAAGGGAAATCAACAATGACAGCGATTTGAAAAAAGCATTTTTTCAAGCAGTTTCAAATTCAAGTTGGGCAAATTTTGGTTATTTAGTTGCTTTTGAGTTTAGTGACAGTTTGCAAGAAGAAATGGAAAGATTAAATCAATCATTTGGTATTGGAGTAATTGAACTAAATGCAAATCCATATCAAAGCAAAGTTTTGTTTCCTGCAAAGATTCGTAGTTTGGACTTTAAGACTATTGACAAACTCTGCAAAATCAATAAGGAATTTGAGAAATTCATCGAGCAAACAGAAAAACTAATGACCGCAGAAGATCGCTACTACAAATCGACAGAAAAGGAACTTGACGAATTTTGTGACGACTATTTTGCAAACGACACAGAAGTAGAAGAATATTGCAAAGTCAAGCATATTCCGACAGAATGAAAAGAACCACTGGCTATAACACGGTGCTGCTTTAATGCCTCATATTGTACGTATTTGAAACATTATTTATATATTTGAATATTATTTACGGGCGACATTGAAGTGCTATTAAAACGGCACTTAAAGCAAGCACCCGTCCGTTAGCAAACCAGCGGAAAGAACATTCACCACGACAAATTGACAATGTCCCATTAAACAAAAACATGACAGACAAGACAAATGAACTCAATCCCGACACACATTGCCAACCCAAAGTGTTTTATTTTTTTTGGCCGACACACAAAAATTTTGAATGAAGTACTACATGAAAAATAAAAATGAAAGTTACGTTGATAGCCTATGTTCAATGGCACACCTGCCCGATCGGCAGGCGGGTTTGCTTTTGCCACTGCCCTGCAAGCCTGCCCTTCGGCAAAATCAAAAGAGCCATTTTTGGGAGAACACACAGATTAACTTCAAAATTAAAAACATATTTTTTAATTTTATTGTATTATAAATTTAATAAAATAATTTTCACGATTAGTTGCAATAAGCCTCCCAAAATAAAGACCTTGTGTATAATCATTTTTACTAATGGTAATTTCGTTTTTTCCTAAAACATTTATTATTTTAATATTTTTCTCAAGTATATCAGTTATTATTAAGGTTGAATAAATATGTCTATCCGAAATATCCCATTTAATAGTACTAATCCCAGTAACAGGATTGGGAAAAATATTAACGAAAGTTTCATTTAAGGTACGGTTTGGCATATTAGTTATAACAGGGAAACAAGAACTGAAATTTGGATTTAAATACTTCATACTGTCATTTTGTTGAAAACATACTAAATCCCATGAACACATACAAGTTAGCGGAGGCTGAATGGGGTTGAATAATCCGTTTGTACTGCCAATCCCTTCAATCCATACATGATTATTAAATAATACATCAAGATGAATTACTTTCCTGTAGTTGCCATCTATTAATACAGAATCAACACTAGTAACTGTAGCATATCCTGAATAGCCAGAGCCGCAAAGTTCTATTTCACTGTACAACTTTTGTAAAGTATCCCCAACATTTTTTGAAAAATCATATAACCTAATCTCGTTCTGACAACTATAATATAGAAAATATATTTTTTTTTCTTGCTCTCTTATTGCACCAAAGTAAGTTGAATTTGTAAAATTTGATATTGTATCATCAATAGTATATATTTTATGATATTGAACAGTATCAATAATAGTATCGCCAAATAACCTATATTGCTTATTGCAAAATTCAGTAGGGGGGCAATGTCCTTGACTCCATTCTTGAACGCTCCACACCGCATTACTATCAGGGAAAGTAACGTAGTTTTGAGCTTTACTTATGCTACTAGACAGAAAAAATGCAAGTAGAAAGGGAAAAAAATATTTGGTTTTCATACTTAAACTATATAAAATTTTGTATTGTCCCTTCCTGAAATAACTTGACAGGTTTATAACTAAAATGCGGAATATATTTACGTAAAGATATGTTATTTCTAAATTGAATTTACAAGAAACAGTTTAAATACTTAAATTAGTTTGCAAAAGCTTGCCATTCTCCAAACTCTTCGGTTAAATTAAGCTTTATAAGTTTTCAAAATTTTTCTCCCCCCTTTAAGAAAAGAAAAAAAATAAAACACACCGACCCACACCCTCCCCCGACAAATAAGTTGCATGAAACAGAACTGCAAGTTTAATAGAACCATGACGTTTGACATGACTAACGGCGTGACAAGTCCGCCGGTTGCTAACAAGCTGCGGCCTTCAGCGGCAGGGACATCTTTTTTTGACATTTTTGGTGGTTAATTGTAAAGTTTAGTATATTTGTGGACAGGTTGGTGGGTCAAGTGCCGCCGAAAGCCCAGCAGCTACTCGTTACCATCCATTTTAAGGAGAACCGTATAAACAAATAAATAGCAACAAATGAAAAAAAATTTTAAGACAAGAGCAAGACAACATCAAGTTAGATTTCGGACAGAAATTTTAAAAGAAGATTTCTATACTTACATAACATGGCTTGCTGACAAAGCATCAAGAGATGGCAAAAATTTTTATAATGGTTTTGAAATATTTAATGTCGTTCGGCAACGTAAACCAAAGTTCTATATCGACCTATACTCAGATATGCTCCGTAGTGAACATATTCCTTTTAACCTCTTTGTTCCATTTCGACACAATCTGGACTATTGCAAAAATGTCTTTAATGAATTTTTAGGTGGTTGTATAAAATCAATTGACAAAACCTGTATCATTGACAACAAGGAAAATATTAAAATTGAATTTGCACCCAAACCAAAAGAAAATTATCTTAACGATGGGACTTCCTTTGACACATATATAGAATACACTCACATTGACAACAGCAAAGGACTAATTGGCATTGAAGTTAAATACACAGAGAAGGAATACCCACTAAAAGCTGGTTCCAAACAGGAACAAGATATTAATAATAAAAATTCAAGGTATTATTCTGTCTCAAAATTAAGTGATATATATGACAATTCATTGGACTTATTACCAACAGATATTTTCAGACAAATTTGGAGAAACCAATTACTTGCTGAGAGTATAAGGTTGACTGACAATAATAAGTTCAAACATTCAACCTCTATGACATTTTTTCCTGAGGACAATGTGCATTTTGTTGAGACAAGTACGAAATATATAAATATGTTGAAAAATAAAAGCACTAAATTTATTCCTGTCACATACGAGAGGTTTTTTTCTGCTTGTAACAAATATTGTCCGATGGACAACAATTTTAAAGAATGGATTGAGTATTTAGAGAAAAGATACATTGTGACAGATAAAGAATAAAAAACGGATGGTAACAGGCGGTGTATTTAACTGGCTTTAGTATCACTCCTCGAAACGGGAAGTGCTTATTTTAACATGGTTAAAAACTTTCGTTTTCAAAAAATAAGTTTTACATTTGTGACACAGCAGTGGTTTATCACGCCAGCTAAATACACCGCCAATCGTTAGCAACCAGCGGAAAGAACATTCAACACTACAACTTGACAATGTCCTATTAAACAAAACATGACAGACAAGACAAATGACCTCAATCCCGACACACACAGCCAACCCGAAGTGTTTTATTTTTTTTTGGCCGACACACAAAAATTTTGAATGAAGTTCTACTTAAAAATGCAATATAAAAGTTACGTAGTTAGCCTACCCACAATGGCACATTTGCTTTTGCCCCTCCCCTGCAAGCCAACCCAAAGGCAAAATCAAAAGAGCCATTTTTGGGCGAGCGCACAGCTAAACTTCAAGATAAAATAGTTTTTTTATAAATAAAGCTTCCCAATTTAAAAAAGATAAACTAAAAAATATTTGTATTTTTGGAAATAAATAAAGTATGACATTTTTCATACTGATACTGATGCGTTTTCAGGGTATAAAGCAGAATGGGAGATTCCTCGTATAGAAATTCAAATGAATAAAATAAAAAAAAATTCCAGACTATAAATTGAACTTAAATTTTTAAAGCAATGACAGAAAAAACTTTACAAAAATCTATCGCCATTAATCAAGAACTGGCAAAATTAAAATGTACTAATCCTGACTGTGGTAAAAAAGAAACACGTGTTAATAAAATGTGTATGTTTATAATTAGTGGTTACGAAGAAATTTTTGATGACATTAAATTTACTGACAAAATCTGTTGTGATGAATTCAAAAAGACAATTGAAGAAAAGTACAATCATCTTAGACAATACCTGACTGTGTCTCGATAATAACAATGGAAGTAAGCACATGGCTATAACAAGCTGTGAGTTTCATTGGCTTTAATATCTTTCCATCGAAACGGGAAGTGCGTATTTTAACATCGTAAAAAACTTTCGTTTTCAAAAAATAAGTTTTACATTTGTGAAACGGCAGTGGGTATTCACGCCAGCTAAATACACCGCCAATCGTTATACACAATGCTTTTAAAATGGACGCAGTAGAAAAATATTTTATTGACAAAAATCTTCCTGGTTATCAGATACTCAAAAAAGACCCCTTTATGTTAAGCCTTTTATTTAAGGCTTTCTTTTGGCGGAGCCAGCTTATAATTATTAAGGGACTTTATATTGAGAAGTTCATTCCTGCTGCTGAGACTCTTGACGAAGAAGTACAAAAAGAAGTAAATCAATCTGACAACTACGGTTTGATATTAGATTTTCAAGAAGTAAGTTCGGTTTATGAGACAATACGTTTTGGGTATCTTGCTATGTATCATAAATATGAATCTTTTTATAGAGAATATTTTCCGCTTTTAGCAAAATATTTTAAAAAAGACGTAAAAGAAATACGGAAATTGTTCAAAGAAAAGTTGGACTTTAATGTTGAAAAACCTGAAAAGGGAATTATTTATAAGTTCTGTTGGATTTCCGACTGTTTTAAACATCAAAATTCAATTGCTTCTGATAGAAATGACCCACCCTCTAGATTTATTGACTATCCAAAAAATACTAAAATATTTATTGACCCAATAGAATTTAAAAACGATTGCGATTTATTTATTTTAGAATATAACAAAATAATACAATCAACAATACTTGTTGCGACTTTTATGGACAACGAAATGGACAACGAAATCATTTCTGATAAAATTAAACAATTGATTAAATTAATATAGCACATGTGTATAACACCAGCTTAGCATTAATTGGAAAAATGGAAGAATTATCACTAGACATATTTGACAACAATTCAAGATTTATATTAAAATATCTTGAAAAGAAAAAGAGTCATGCTGAAAAGTTTGACCAATTTATATTAAGCTTAAATAGTATTAATGAACCAATTGACAGATTTATGTCAGATGCGTTAATTATTAAAATGGAATATTATGTTGAGTTATTGGAAAAGACTGATAAGTCGTATAAATTAAGACTTACTGACAATGGACTTGATTTAGTTAAGTACATAAAGAGGAATGATACTATTATTAATAATAATGTATTTATAAAATCAGTTCGTTTTATATACTTAATAATTTCAGGATTTGTAAATATTTTCTCCCACACTTTATCTTTAATGATTAGTGCGAGATTTATAAAAGCCATTGCGAAAATAATAACATATATTGGTATCTTGATTACCATTGGAGTTGGTGTTTTACAATTGATTAAATGGTATAATACTGGACAGATTTAAAAACAAACCAATGCTAACAACACCGTTAACGCCTAGTGTAAGAAAAAAACCGTGAGACAATCAAAGTAGACATAAATATTGTAAATTTACGACTTAAAAAAAGAATAGAAATAAATGGCAAATAGTAACCTGACAAATGCGAGAAACGCAAAAATTGATGAGTTTTATACGCAATACCACGACATACAAAAAGAAATTGAAGCATATTTAGAATTTGATTCAAATGTTTTTCGTGGCAAGACAGTTCTTATGCCTTGTGACGACCCTGAATGGAGCAACTTTACTAAATTTTTTGCACAGAATTTTGAACGATTTGGACTTAAAAAACTAATAAGTACTAGTTATGCTCCTGATAGCAAAAGCTATAAAAGCAACTATCAACCTACTCTTTTTGAAGTCAATGACCCTCAATTTGACGAGTATAAAACTGTAAAAAATGGCAAAATATTTACGCTGACAAGAGATAAATCAGGTGACGGCAAAATAGATGTAAATGACTTAGAGTGGAAATACTTAAAAGGTGATGGCGACTTTAATAGTAAAGAAATACAAAAGCTGAGGGATGAATCAGACATAATTATTACAAACCCACCTTTTTCATTGTTTCGTGACTTTTTAGCTTGGGCTGTAGAAGCAGAAAAGCAATTTTTAATAATTGGTAATATAAACGCAATCACTTACAAAGAACTTTTCCCATTAATACAAGCTGACAAACTTTGGTTAGGCGCAACTAATTTTAATAAAGGTATGTATTTTAAAGTTCCTTCTGATTTTGTTTATGCGGACACTTATAAATTTGAAAAAGAACAAAACGGAGAAAAAGTTAATAGAGTGCCGGGAGTTTGTTGGTTTACAAATCTTGACCACGGTAGACGTCATCGCCCAATGCCATTAATGACGATGGAAGATAATTTAAAGTTTAGTAAGCATAAGGAACTAAAAGGCAAAGCCTCTTATGACCAATACGAAAACTACGATGCTATTGATGTCCCTTTCACGGATTCCATTCCAAGTGATTATGATGGTGTAATGGGTGTGCCAATTACATTTCTCGACAAATATTCGCCAGAACAATTTGAGATAATTTGGCAAGCCAGTGGAAATACTCGTGCATCAGCACCGAAAAATATATTAGAAAGACTAAATTATCGTTCACATCCTGAAGATAGAGGCGGTTGTTCAATAATAAATGGACAAAGAACCTATGGTAGAATTTTAATAAAACGTAAAAACGTTACTAAATGAAAACAACACTAAGAATAGACATCACAGTCAAAGATATTTGCGATGGCTTTGTATATAACCAGCTTGAAGGTAAAGGATTATTTGGTTTGTCAGGCAAACTAACTATTCAGCCCGAATATCAACGCAATTACATTTATGCGGACGGCAAAAGAGATGTTGCCGTAATAGAATCTATTTTGAAAGGGTATCCGTTAGGATTAATTTATTTCAATAAAATTAATGACAATAACCTTGAAGTATTAGACGGTCAACAACGTATTACAAGTTTCGGACGATTTGTAACTAATAAATTAGCTATCAAAGACGAAAGTGGTATGGAACAATACTTTGACAGTATTGCGGCTAACAAACAAGAAAAGATTTTGAACGCAAAACTTCTTATTTATGAATGTGAAGGAACAGAAAGTGAAATAAAAGAATGGTTCAGGACAATAAATATTGCAGGCGTTCCTCTCAACAATCAAGAATTACTTAATGCGGTATATTCTGGACCATTTGTGACACTTGGCAAAGAAGAATTTAGTAATAGTCAAAACGCAAACATTCAAAAATGGAGTGCTTATGTTTCGGGGAGTGCAAATCGACAAGACTTTTTGGAATGTGCATTTGATTGGGTGAGTAAAGGAAACATTGGCGACTATATGAGCCGACATCGTTTTGACAAAAACATTACAGAATTAAAAAATTATTTTATTAGTGTCATAGACTGGGTTTCTACTGTTTTTACAGACGTTGAAAGTGAAATGCGAGGACTTGAATGGGGTCGTTTGTATGAAACATATCGCAAACAACCTTATAATTCAAAAACTGTATCGGAAGAATTGAAAAAACTCTATGCTGACCCGTATGTAAAAAATCGCAAAGGAATATTTGAATACATATTAGGAGGTTCAACCGACACTAAGTTACTTGACGTTCGAGTATTTGATGAAGCAACGAAAAAATCTATTTGCGCAATTCAAACAACAGAAGCAGAGAAAGAGGGTATTTCAAATTGTCCTTTATGTGCGTTAGGACACGACTCAAACAAGACTAAAATTTGGAAATTAGCTGAAATGGATGCAGACCACGTGAC
>Ga0209083_1003428_pt1 | contig 13263 bp, 11 predicted proteins | sample AM7aDNAmetaG_FD_184132 | JGI IMG/M metagenome (GOLD analysis project Ga0209083, IMG submission 184132) | Freshwater microbial communities from Finland to study Microbial Dark Matter (Phase II) - AM7a DNA metaG (SPAdes) (version 3) | ecosystem: Environmental > Aquatic > Freshwater > Lake ...
TGTCCCACCAGTAGTAATTTTTAGTCCCGGCTTTCCGTATGCTCCTGTCCCATGCACAAGCCAGCAATCAGTCATGTGCATTCCTTCAAAAAATTCCATGTTTCCCAACAGGACAAGATCTATTTCGTCGATGGTCAATCCAGCATCATCTAGCGCTCGCCTGACGGCTTCATTGACCATTTCCGGCTGATCAACATCATGCCTGCGAGCTGCATGATAGGTTTGTCCTCCACCGATTATTGCCACGTTTCTTTTCATGTTGTGCCTCCCTTATTCCTTTCCGAGAACAATAACACAATGGTGTTGCCCGCAGAAACCACTATGCCCCTGGGCAAGAGCGGTTTTCGGATTTTTTACCTGGTGATCGCCTGCTTCTCCTCTCAACTGAAGGACAGCTTCGGCAACCCTGTTGAGCCCTGCTACATTTGCCGGCACTCCACCCAAAAGACCACCCGAGGGATTAACCGGTAACTTCCCTTTAATTCCTGTAATGCCCGATTCTGTGAGAGCGCCTGCTTCTCCACGCCCGCAGATGCCCAGACCTTCCAGCCAAAGCAGTTCCTGATAGGAAAATTCATCACCTAATTCTATGACATCAATATCTTTACGGGGATTTTTTATTTTCGCCATGCGGTATGCCTGCGCGGAAGCCCGCTCAAGTGCCATGCAATCAGCCAGGTCTCTGTCGCCTAAATAATGCGCGTCATAACAGACACCCATACCCTTTATCCATACTGATTTATTGGTGATTTCTTTTGCTTTCTTTTCGGAGGCAAGAATGATGGCAACTGCACCATCCGTATCCGGAGCAACATCAAGCGCGTGCAGCGGAGAAGCTAACATCGGTGAACTTAGTACTTCTGCAATACTAAATTCCCCCGACTGGTGAGCATGGGGATTTAGTGCCGCGTTAGAAAGATTTTTCACGACGACTTTCGCCACTTGCTCTGAGGTAATACCGTATTTATACATATAGCGTTTGGCCTGCAGCGCCGCAGCTGATGTATAGTCAAGACCCAGCATCCTTGTATAAATAGGATCAAAGGCAACATTGTTGACAATGTTCCTATTGGTCTGCGACATCTTTGTGTGAGCCATCAGAAGCGCGCAATCATATTCGCCGGAAAGAATTCCTACCGTTCCATAAAAAACGGCTGTTGACCCATCCATCGGCATTTTCTCTTCTGAATGCAGATGGCCGCCTATTACGTCTGTGATCCCGATATTGGAAATCGTCTGCCCGTCCCAAATATCCTGAGAACAGCTGATTTTACCTCCAATGTCTTTATCGAGATCCAACCCGGTATCAGTAAGCACCCGGGTAATTACTTCGTATGCCATTTCGGCATAATTAACTTCCGCGCGTTTGGGCGCAAATTTAGTCTGCGCGACGGCAACTACCGCCACCCTGTCTGCCATACCGTCCTCCTCATTTTTCAATCTGAACGATTTTTAAAGCTGCACCTATATTCGTTCTAATACTGTGGCAATACCCTGACCGCCGCCAATACAGATAGTTACAAGACCATATCGTCCATTGGTTCTTTTCAGATAATTCAGTGCGGACAAAACCAACCGTCCACCGCTCATCCCATTGGGATGACCAAAGGCAATGGCGCCGCCATAAGGATTCCATTTTTCCGGATCAATATGATGACCATTTTTCTTGAGTTCTTTCATTACCGCCAGAGTCTGAGCGGCAAAGGCTTCATTGCATTCCACAACATCCATATCCTTTAGAGTCAATCCCGCCCTTTGTAATGCAATGGGTGTTGCATAAGCCGGCCCGATCCCCATATATTTCGGTTCCACTCCGGCCAAAGCGCAGCTGACGAAGCGCCCCATAGGTTTTAGTCCCAGATCTTTGCACTTTTTATCCGACATCAGCAGAAGCGCGACACCGCCATCGTTCATGCCGGAAGAATTACCTGCCGTAACGGTACCTCCCTTTTTGAAAACCGGTTTCAGAGAGGCAAGTTTTTCCATTGTCGTTGAACGGGGATGCTCGTCACGATCAAAAATAACCGGGTCACCTTTTTTTTGCGGTATTACTACCGGTACTATTTCTTCTTTAAAATAACCGGCATCCATGGCTTTAATCGCCAGGTCTTGACTTCTCAAACCAAAGGCATCCTGCTCTTCACGCGAGATTCCCCATTCTTCAGCCAGAGTCTCCGCAATAATCCCCATAGTAACATTTGTCTCCGGTGTCGGTCCCGTTTCCCGGGCAATAAAAGCATTGGGAACCAGAGAAAAAGGAACTTTCTGTCGTTCCATTAAGTGAGGCGCGTTACTCCAGCTCTCGCATCCCCCTGCTATATAAACATCTCCCACACCGGCAAGAATTCCCAGAGCAGCTGAATTTGTAGTTTGCAGCGCTGAGCCGCACTGCCGCTCTACAGTCTGGGCTGTTACGGAAACTGGAAAACCGGCTTTAAGAATAGCCCACCTGGCAATATTCACCGCTGCATTATTAGAGCAAGCATGACCGATTAAGACATCCTCGATAATGGTCGGGTCAATTTTTGTTTTTTCTATAAGCCTTTTCAGGGCAAAGGCAGCCAGCTCTTCCGGACGAAATGGCGATAAAGCGCCTCCCATTCGTCCAATAGGTGTTCTTGCACCATCTACAATTACGACGTCACTCATTGTTCAGTTCTCCTTCATATCGCCATTATTTTAACCCGGCGAATTATTAATAGTTTAACGCCCTTGAAATACTGGTTTACGTTTTTCCAAAAACGCCTTCATGCCTTCCACCCGATCCTGAGAGCCGAAACACAAGCAGAAGCAGCGGGCTTCAATGGAGATGCCTGTGCGCAGATCTGCCTGCATCCCCATATTAATGGCTTCTTTACCCATCGCCAAAGCTATCGGGCTTTTCGAAGCAAGCTTCCCGCACAGTTTGGCAACAGCGGCATCAAGTTCAGCTTTGGGCACAAGTTGATCAACAAGGCCTATTCTAAAAGCTTCCTGAGCACTGATGTGTTCTCCGGAAAGAACCATTTTTTTAGCCATGCCCACACCGACAATGCGGGGAAGCCGCTGAGTCCCGCCATATCCAGGGATAATACCCAGATTAATTTCCGGCACTCCCATGATTGCCGTATCCGCGGCTATCCGAATATCGCAGCACAGTGCAAGTTCCGTCCCCCCGCCTAAAGCAAGACCATTAATTCTGGCAATAACCGGCTTGGGAAAATGTTCTATATTCCAGGTAATCTGCTGGCCTGCCGGAAGACTATGCATAACATCCAGATAACTTGCCCCCTTGGCCATGATGGAGATATCCCCTCCGGCAACAAAGGCTTTATCACCAGCACCGGTCAAAACGAGCACGCGAACAGTATCGTCTTTTTCCAGAATGTTCAGCGCGTCTTGAATTTCAAACATGGTATTGTCTCGAATTGCGTTTAATACCTCCGGACGATCAATGGTTATCGTTGCCACTGCCCCGTCTTTTGTCACCTTAATATCCTTGTATTCCATTTTTTTGTTTCCTTTCTCTTAATTTTAACCAAAAATCTTGAAAGACTTCTTCGTCCCGTCAGGAAGATAATCATAGAAGCCCTTGCCGTTTTTCCGGCCCAGCCTTCCTGCCTCAAGCATCTTGCGGTAGAGGATGTTGAGCTTGTCTTTCGGGTCATGGGTGTAATTAAATACTGCATCCTGAGCCATCTGGATGACGTCGAAACCGCCAAAGTCTGCCAGTTCGCATGGTCCCATAGGATGACCAGCGCCTAGCTTCATCGCCGTATCAATGTCTTCCGCCGTGGCAGTGCCTTCGAGAATCATCTGGGCTGCATCCATATACAGAGGCCCAAGAAGCCGGTTCACAATAAAGCCCGGTGTATCCTTCGTCTTCACCGGAGACTTGCCCAGTTTCTTGCAGAATTCCATAGCTGTCTCTACAGTTTCCTGAGAGACACCAATCGGCATAATAACTTCGACAAGCTTCATCACGGCAGCGGGATTAAAAAAATGAGTCCCCACAACCTTGTCTTTGCGTTCCGTTGCTCCGGCAATGGCTGTCACGGGAAGAACGGAAGTGTTCGACGCCAGAATTGTCGTCGGCTTGCAAATTTTGTCCAACTCGGCAAAAATCTTCTTTTTTAGTTCGATATCCTCCGGCACGGCCTCGATGACAAAATCCGCATCCTTCGCCGCTTCTTTGAGAACGATGGATGTCTTTATCCTGCCCATGATAGCGTCAACCTCTGCCTGCGTTCTTTTGCCTTTTTCTACACTCTTACCGAGGATTTTCCGAACACCGGCTATCCCACCATCCACAAACTCCTGCTTTATATCGTACAAAACTACACTAAACCCAGCCATGGCAGCTGACTGCGCGATGCCGCGTCCCATGGTGCCCGCTCCCAATACCGTAACGTTTTTAATTTCCACTTTAACTATACCTCCTTAAACAGATTGTTTTTCTTCTGATTACTATTTAATTAAATTATTTCTCCTGAGGTCTTTGATCAACAACTCGGGTTGCCTTAAGCGTAGCACCCGGATTGAAAATCTCGGACATCTGCACGAATTCAACCTTGGGCGTTAATTCTGAAGCGCGCTTCACTTTATCTTTAAGCTGCTTCTCCATGGCGACAAGATCGACACCCTTGTCCGCACCAACGCGTAGAGTCAAAACATCCATGGAATATGGATCATCGGCTATCTCTTTGGTGATGATAAACTGATATTCCACAACACCTGCTGTATTGGCCACTGCATCACGCATAATTTCCGGGTTAATGAGAGTACCTTTTACTTTCATCAGTTCTTTGGTGCGTGTTCCGTAAGTGCTGCCCACAGCAGCTACTAATCGCTGGTCATTGCGGCCACAAACGGGGCATGGCTTGTTGCTTAGAGCTACAATATCACCGACAAGATAACGCAGCAAACAAGTGCCCCGGCGATCAAGGTGAGTGATGCAAAGCAGGCCTGGTTCTCCGTCCGGCTTGCGTTTACCTGCCTCATCCACCACTTCGAAATAGTACATTTGAGGAGTCCCCTGATGAGTACCGCCCAATTCAGAGCATTCCTGAAATGCCGTCTGCGATTCAGTAAAGCCAAAGGCGTTGCTGATAAAAACTTCACCTGCCCCCATTCTCTGCAGCCGTTTCCGCATATCATCACGCATCCCCTTGGGAACTGCCTCGCCCAAGGCCTGAACCTTGTTGATTCGGGAGAAATCTCTGCCCTGCTCTTCGGCCACCATAATCAAACGGCGAATATAGGAACCTATACCGCAAAGGACATTGACTTTTTTGTTTTCGATATCTTCAATGGCCTGTTGCATGGACCGGTGAATATTGTAAGGAAATCCCGGTAACTGAGCTCCCGTAAATCCCCAACTCATGGTGGCACCAATGGCAGAGGTGAAATGGACAGTCTTGTAATACCCGATATGGGGAATGAAGTGAAAGGGAAATAGATTATATACGTGATCAGTAGGTTCAAGATAACAAATCTTACAGCCTATTTTAAACATCCAGGATTGCATGAACATGTCGTATGTAGTGTTATAGAACCGAGTAGGCATTCCGGTGGTCGTGCCCGTTGTGTAGGTTATTTCATAAAGTATGTATTCCATCATGTTGTTGAAATCCATGTCCAGCTTGAAAGATTCCCCACGGTCCTTCATATAGTCCGCTTTGGTGGTAAGAGGAATTTTCTGTAAGTCATCAACAGTCTTAATTGATTTTGGATCAAGCCCCCATTCTTTAAATTTCTCACGATAATAAGGGCTGAATTTCTCCAGGCGTTCCATTTGCTTAACGAGATTGGCATTTTGTGCAGCAAGAATCTCATCCTTGCTTTTATAGGACAGATCCAGCGGTTGGTCTTCTTTGTACATCGGAATAGTATTTATCCAAGCCAGAATCTCTTCTTTATTCTTGGGAACAGAAAATTTCTTCGACATAGAGCTCTCCTTTTTAGTTATTATACCCCCCAGGCAATAGCCCGGGGGGTGTGAAATTACAAACTACACATTCTATTTTTCGCCGACATACATCTCGTCAATAATTGCGCTGTATTTGGCATGAACTACATTTCTCTTAACTTTGAGAGATACTGTTAATTCTCCACCTTCCTGAGAAAAATCTTTTTCCAGTATCTTATATTTCTTAATTGTTTCATATTTTGCCAAGTCAGCATTTAATACATTAATATAATTATCGATTACCTTAAGAAATGCCGCGTTCTTGGCAAGATCCCGTGAATTCGCAAACGCTATCCCGTTGGTCTTCGCTATTTGGGCAGCAATGTCATAATCCAAATTTAGTAACACAGTTAGATAATTTTTCCGCTCCCCAATAACAACTGCTTGTGCAAAAAGAGGATTCTCCTTCAGCAGAGTTTCAATTTTCTGAGGCGCGATATTTTTACCGCCGGAGGTGATAATCAGATCTTTTTTCCTGTCTGTTATAAACAGGAATCCTTTCTCGTCAAACCTGCCAATATCTCCGGTCATGAAATACCCTTCACTATTGAAGGCATTTTTGCTTTCCTCTTCCAGTTTCCAGTAACCTTTAAACATCATGGGGCCACTAATCAGAATTTCCCCGTCTTCGGCTATTTTCATATTAGTATCTTTCAAAGGCCGGCCTACGGAACCAGGCTTGAAATCATTTAAGTTGCTCAGTGTTGCTCCACCGGCTACTTCCGACAACCCGTAACCTTCCATTACAAAAATTCCGGCGCCGTTGAAGAAATTCACAATCTCCCGCGCAATCGGCGCTCCTGCGGCACACATCCATCTTAGCCTTCCGCCCAGCGCTTCCTGAAGCTTTTTAAATATCAGCGCGTAAGCTATTTTGTGCTTTATCCGCAGCCCGAGAGGAACTGGCTTATTTTCTTCCTTGTACTTGCTGACACTGTCTCCCACTCCCTGGGCCCAGGCAAACAGCTTCTGAACTACTGGCGGCTTCTCGCGGATTGTATGCAGCATCTTCTGATATATTTTTTCCAGCACTCTGGGCACGGCAAACAGGATTGTCGGCTTTTTCTCTTTTATGTCCACAACGGCTGTTTCCATCGATTCTACATAAGCTTTGGTGATTCCTTTAAACATGACGTAAAAGTGCACCGGCACGCGCTCAAAAATGTGACTTAGCGGCAGAAAGCCAACTACATTATCAGTTTCATATCCATATTTCGGCTCAGAAGCATCTAATGCATAAAGTTCCGCCATAATGGTGCCATGTGTATGTATTGCGCCTTTAGGCAAACCGGTCGTCCCTGATGTATATTGAAAAGTAAGCATATCGGCAGGAACAACCTGATCGGCTAGCTTTTCAAACAAAGCCGGATCCGCATTATGTTTTTTGCTGCCAAGTTCCATCAGAGCAGCAAATGAAATTGTGTCCTTACCATCAACAGTACAGCCAGTTGTATCTATGACAGCTATCTTTTGTAAAGTCAGACATTTAGCTTTAATGAGATTTACTTTTTCCAGTTGATCTTTGTTTTCCACCACGATAACTTTGCTGCCGGAGTTATTGATGATATATTCCACTTCATCCTGCTTTACTGTTGCGTAAATGGGAATAACTACACCGCCGATGCCCAGTGTGCCCATGTCGGTATATATCCATTCCAGTCTGTTCTGGGATAATATAGCCACCATTTCGCCTTTGCGGACACCAAGATCATAAAGGCCGAGGCCTACTTTGCGGGAACGATCGTAGTATTCATTCCATGTTGCGGTTTCCCATTTGCCTTTTAGCTTCTTTTCCACGCACAATTTGTCACCATACTTTTTGACTCTGTTTCGAAAGACTTCATTAATCGTTTTTTCCATAACTTTTACTTGCCTCCTTCTTTTAGGTTAATTGCTTCCAATCTACACTCTCGTATCTCTATGCACAAACTGGCAACATCCTTGACCTGACCTTTAAATATTGTCCTGCATATTCCAATAGAACGCACATCATGAGCATCGCTGCAACCGATACCTGCCATTTTCTTTTTCTCCAAAATTTGCGCTGCAAACATTCTTTCTTCATCGCCATAAGATGGATGCTGAGCTTCAATTCCATCAATACTATATTCAGCAACTCTATGCCCACTACCGTAAAATCCGTCACCCGTATCATTTTTTTTAAACGGATGAGCGGCGATGACAACGCCATCTACCGAGTGAACCATCGGGATAAGCTTTTCAATTGATTTGTTGGAACCTAAACTATCGGGATAGCCATACACCAGGAATTCTCCCTGAAAAGCGCCCGTTGCCGAATAACAGGCCACTTCCTGACCGGGAAACACAATCAGATTCTTGACACCGCTTTTTTTAATCAATTTTTCTATGGACTCCTCACTCCAACGAATTCCGTGTTCGGTAAGGGCTATCGCATCGAGACCAACTTCCGCCGCTTTTACTAAAGCATCCACCGGATTAATATTACTGCATCCCGAATAACGATTTGTATGAATGTGCAGATCCATTTCCATTTACAGTTCCATCTGCTTGCTGATAACTTCATTCATTATTTCATAAGTGCCGCCACCTATGGAAAAAAGACGGGAATCTCGATAAAGTCTTTCTACCAGATATTCCCGACAATACCCGTAGCCGCCATGAATTTGGACGGCATCATAGACTATCCGGTCACACGAATTTGTGGCAAAATTTTTCGCCATGCAGGCTTCCTTATAGGCATTGACTCCTTTATAAATCTTGGCGGCCACACTGTAGTTAAACTGCCTGGTTGCCTCGAGCAAAGTAGCCATTTGAGCTAGTTTATGCCTGGTCACCTGAAAATCCTTCAGTGATTTGCCAAAGGCAGATCTCTCCCTGGCGTACTTAATGGAGAGCTCCAGTGCAAGTTGTGCTGCGGCATACGCCTGCACGGCCAGATACAGTCGCTCCTTCTGAAAATTGAGCATGATCCCGACAAATCCCTTGTTTTCTTCACCAATGAGATTTTCTACCGGCACTTCACAATCGTCAAAAGAGAGCTCCGCGGTATCCGAGGCCAGCCAACCCATCTTTTCGAGTTTTTTGGAAACGGTAAATCCGGGCGTACCCTTTTCAATGATCAAGAGGCTGATGCCGCTATGCCCTGGTCCGCCGGTGCGGACCGCCGTTGTGCAATAATCGGCCCTGGTGCCACTGGTGATAAAGGTCTTGGAACCGTTGACAATATATTTATCCCCTTTGCGGACAGCGCGCGTCAAAAGGTTGGCTACATCCGAGCCACCGCTGGGCTCCGTTACCGCCAGAACGGCAATCTGATCGCCTGCAAAAACCGGCGGGACATATTTTTGTTTTTGTGCTTCCGTACCCAATGCCAGAATCGGTGGCACGGCAATGGCACTACATCCCAAACTTGATACCAGTCCCGTCGAGCCGCAGCGCATAATCTCTTCTGTATAGGCCACCTGATGGAAAATATCAGCAGGCGTCCCTCCATATTCCGCAGGTGACCCCAGACCTAGCAGGCCTGCATCGCCAGCCTTTTTATACAACTCCATCGGGAATGTTCCCTCTTCTTCCCATTTTTCAACATGAGGAAGGATCTCTCTGGCAACAAATTTTCTGACGGTCTCACGAATCATCTGATGTGATTCAGTAAAATATTCTTCACTCATTTTTCTCTGTCTCTCCAAATCCTATAATAATGAAATATTGTCTATCTGATCATTCCCCGGCATTGCGCAGAGTAAATATTGATCCTTATAGATACCCAGCTTTTTTTCTTCGCGAAAATCTTTTTCCTCGGCAGCCGATGTTCCGCCTAAGATATAGCAAGCGGGAAAGTGAGCCATGGCACTTGGGTCAATAGCAATAATCGCCGTGTCATCCCATGCTGCATCAGAGTTATCGCCCCTTTCAAAAAAACAGTCGGGCACTTCATCGACACTTAATGACTCAAATAGTTTTAACACATACTTTTCTCTACTGATGCCTTCGGGGACGAAAACATTGCCCAAACCATCTGTCGCGAGCAGTAGTTTGGTTTTCCTATTTATACGCAGTTCCTCAATTTGAAAAAAATGCTGAGAGCGGCCGACCATCCAGAAATTGTCTTTTGTTAATTGCTGAGTAGTACCCGATTGTAAATCACAGGTAAGAAGAACACTATCTCCGGTATGGAACATCAGCCCAACAAGACCTTCCCCTGTTTTCAAGATGAGGATACCGGTGAAAGTGCAGCCATCGCGGAAAGATAATGATTTTATGAGCAACTCTGCTTTTGTTTTAATTTGCTCTTGCAGAAAAATTACTTCTTCTTCGTTGTAAACATAATCAGCACAAAGGGCGTCAATCCCGGACAGCATTTTTGAAAACATCTTCATGAAATCGCGCGATGCTATAGAATTTCTGTCGGATGCGTCGGCCACGGCAAAAAAACCCTTCGCTAAATCCACAAGAAGACAATCTCCCACACCCGGGCAATTCTCTGCCCCACTGGATTTGCCCTGCAAGTTTGCGCCAAGAAATCCCGGAATGCGAATTGATCTTTTGTTTTTATTAAGCAACAAGGGTTTGGTTTCAGCAGAAAGACTATTTCTTCTGGCTTCGCCCAACCAATGCTCTTGTGGTGTACAAGACAACATCTTCACCTCTTTGATTCTTTATATTGTTTTGCGACACAATAACCCCGCGTTTATCGTCTTTTTCCTGCAACTCGATAATTTCTGTCTCGCACCTTATAGTATCGCCGATTTTTACCGCTCCGGTAAAACGCACTTTGTCCATCCCGTAAAAAGCGATAAAAGATTTAGGCAGAGCTACATACGCCCCCAACCGGAAAATAAGCGCGCTGCCCACACACAGCGTCAACATGCCGTGGGCAATACGCTCGCCAAATGGCGTCTTTGCGGCATAATCAACATTTGTATGCAGCGGATGCCAATCGCCGGTGAAAGCCGCAAACATGACAATATCTGTCTCTGTGATTGTCCTGCCCGGTGATATAAACTTTTCTCCTACCTTGTAGTCCTCAAAAGATTCCTTTTCCATATTAACCCCCGATTATAAACTTTCTTCATCAATGCTGATGGCCGATGTATCTTCCATCTTGATTATTCTTGCCCGGCCAAATACCTGTGTTACAAAATTACGGACATAGTAACGAACTGTATCGAGCTTCCCTTTATAAAAAATTACATCCGCCTCAGAACAACCGCCCTGTTCAAGCTTCTTTTGTGCAATCAAGCCCTGCTCCAAAAGCAAATGGCCGACGGCCACTTCCGCCATACAATCCAAAAACCGTGTTGATGTAAGAGGAATCAAACCCTGCTTCCCATCCTTATAATAACTGCCATAAACAGCAGCGATATCCACGACAGCTTCCAAAGCCTCCTTTAAGAGAGCCATCTCCGGGGAAAAAGAAGCATTGCTTCCATTTGCGCGGATAAACTGCAAAATCTCTTCTGTCCAATCCCGAAAAACTTTTCCGCCTTCCATCGTCAGTTTCCTGCCGATCAAATCTACCGACTGAACGTAGTTCGTCCCATCCCAAATCGATAAAATCTTGCAGTCACGAGTGTACTGCTCTGCCGGATACTCTTTGGTGAAACCATATCCACCTAAAATCTGAATGCCGTCGCGACCCATTTCAAAAATACGGTCGGAGCAGTAGGCCTTAACCAGCGGAGTCAAAAGCTCCATTCGGGATTGAGCCTTCTTCCGTTCCTCCTCAGACGATGATGCTTTCGCAATATCCTCCATAAAATATGCCTGATAAACCAGCGCCCGCATGCCTTCAGTCAATGACTTTAAATTCATCAGCATTCGCCGGATATCGGCATGCTCTACAATCCGTACCCGATCACCCTTCTTCCCAAAGGGAACTCCCTGAACACGATCCTTGGCGTAAGCTAAAACATTCGCGTACATATTCGCGCCAAAAGCCACAGACTCCAAACCAACAGCCATCCTGGCAATATTCACCATATCAAACATGTAAGCCAGACCCATCCCGGGCTGACCGATAAGATGCGCACGGCACTTGTCGTTTTCGCCAAAGTTCATCACACAAGTTGCTGAACCGCTCAGCCCCATCTTGTGCTCTATTCCTATACAGGCTACATCATTTGCTTCACCCATACTTCCATCTTCATTTACCCAAATCTTCGGCACCGCAAACAGTGATACTCCTTTTGCCCCTGCCGGCGCTCCTTCAATACGAGCTATTACCAGGTGGATAATGTTTTCGACCAGGTCATGCTCGCCAGAGGTAATAAATATCTTCGTCCCCTGTATCCGATAATGTTCACCGTCCGGCACCGCTTTTACCGAAACCAGATGCGCGTCAGTGCCAACCGCAGGCTCCGTCAAACACATGGCGCCACTCCATGTGCCATTGTACATCTTTTCCACAAACATCTGCCGCAGCTTATCGGTGCCATATCGTTCAATCATCCCGCCATTACCTGCACCCATTCCCGAATAGCAGCAGAAAGCGAAGTTGGCACTCATGATGAATTCCATAGCCGCCTCGGCAACTGTAAGAGGAAGGCCCTGCCCGCCGAAATCCGGTTTGGAAGCAAGGGCAAACCAGCCGCCTTCTTTGAATACATCCCAGCAGTGGTGGAAAGATTTAGGAACGGTCACCTTGCCTTGATCAAAATGGGCGCCTTCCCTGTCTCCATCCTGAAACGTCGGGGCTATATCACTTGCGGCAATCTTGATGGCCTGATCAAGGATCATCCCAAAATCATCTTTGGAAAAATCCTTGTAGGGCTCAAATCCCAATAATTTTTCTATGCCCAGCTGCTCATTTAATACAAACCGCACATCACGGTCGTCACGCTTATAAAAATTCTGACCCATTATTTATCCTCCGGATTTTGCACATTTTTTTCTTTTTGATTTGTATCTTTTTGAACTAAAATCCCGTTGTTTAGATATATCATTATCTGTTTATTGGCCTCAGCCAAAGGGAATTTTTTTTGATTGAAATCAGGATTATATACATACTGACGAATCGTCGCGTCCATCGCGCCATAAATGACAAATGTAGCGATAGTAGGAGAAACATCCCTGCGGAAAATGCCCTTATCCTGGCCGTCCTTAAAAATTTTTTCTATTCCCATAAAGAAACTTTTGTATAGCTGCCTGTCTTCTTTAGTATAAAACTGCCTCACTCTGGGAATATCAATAATCATCACTTTCATCAGTTCCGGATTAATCTCATAGCTGGCAAAGATATAATCAAAAATCGCTTTGAGTTTATCAACCGGATCAGGAATTGTTTTATTCACATTTTCCACTTGCTTAATTAAAAAACCCCAGCGTTCGCGGAA
>Ga0209083_1003429_pt1 | contig 13262 bp, 8 predicted proteins | sample AM7aDNAmetaG_FD_184132 | JGI IMG/M metagenome (GOLD analysis project Ga0209083, IMG submission 184132) | Freshwater microbial communities from Finland to study Microbial Dark Matter (Phase II) - AM7a DNA metaG (SPAdes) (version 3) | ecosystem: Environmental > Aquatic > Freshwater > Lake ...
AAAAATATTGCTGATACTTTTTATCTCGAACCTACCGACCGCAAAAAATTACTCGAGGAACTATATCGGAAGGGTTTTGTGTCAGATTACGAAATTGTTCTTAAGAAGAGAGATGGGACCCAGCTGCCAATTGCGACAAGCAGCTATTTCTATTTTGATGAATCTGGCAACGTACTTGGGGTAGAGGGTACATGGCGTGACATCACTGAACGGAAGCAGATGGAAGAGGAACTCAGATTTTCAGAGAGAAAGTTTGCTGCAGCGTTCGATGCAAGTCCTGATCCCATTGCTATCACCGATATACAGACAGGCACAATTCTGGATGTCAACCATGCATTTGAAGAGTGGTCAGGATACTCGCGCGAGGAGATGAATGGCAAATCTACCCAGGATCTCAATTTATGGTTATTCCCTGAAGAGCGCGATGCTTTTATCAGGGCATTAAATTCACAGGGTAGTGTCTCCAAAAAAGAGGTGACTTTTCGAACGAAATCTGGAAATCTCCGGAATATGTTACTTTTTGCAAATGTATTTGGAATTGGAGAGAATAACTACATGCTATCAGTGGCAGAAGACATCACAGGAAAGAAGCAGGCTGAAGAGAAACTGCGCATCAATCTCGAGGAACTTATCCAACAGGAAATAGCTCTCAGGGAAACTAAACGTGAACTTGCTGACATTATTGAATTCCTGCCTGATGCGACGTTTGTAATTAACAGGGATGGGATAGTGATTGCATGGAACCATGCTATGGAGGAGATGACAGGGATTACCAAAGAGGAAATGATAGGCAAGGGAGACCATGCGTACACCCTCCCCTTTTATGGTCATCGCCGAATGCAATTGCTGGACCTTATAGATCTGGATGATCATGAATTAAAATCAAAATATAAGTATGTTACGAAAAAAGGCAACACCCTTTATGCAGAAGTCTTCAGCCCTGCCTTATATGGAGGAAAAGGAGCTTATGTATGGGCAACTGGATCACCCCTTTTTGATTTAAATGGGAACCGAATTGGTGCTATAGAATCTATTCGTGACATCACCGAGAGAAACAGGGTGGAGGAGGCTTTACGCCAGGCTAACAAGAAGCTGACTCTGCTCTCCAATATTACCCGTCATGATATCAATAATAAGCTGACGGTTATAAACGGAATACTTGACCTCCTGGAAAGTGAACAGTCCGATCCTGTTCTTTGCGAGTATTTATTTAAAGTCTCAACAGCTTCAAAGCGGATCTCGGATATGATCAGGTTTACAAAAGAATACGAACAGATCGGTGTCAATGCCCCATCCTGGCAGAAATGCCGTACACTTGTAGATAGTGCGTTAAAAGAAGCAATGCCCGGGCAGATTATTGTTAAAAACGACCTCCCCAACGGAGCAGAAATATATTCTGATCTGCTCATAGGGAAGGTTTTTTACAACCTGATAGATAATGCGTTGCGATACGGCGGGAAGATTACTTTCATCCGGTTTTTTGTGCAGAGATCTGATAATCTTTGTATAATTGTATGTGAGGATGATGGTGAAGGCGTGCCAATTGAAGATAAGATGGAGATCTTTGAACGTGGTTTTGGGAAAAATTCAGGACTCGGATTAACCCTGGCGAGGGAGATCCTTGAAATGACTGGTATTACCCTCCGTGAGACAGGTGAGCCGGGTAGGGGAGCAAGGTTTGAGATGGCAGTACCTGCGGCAAACTGGCGTGAAAATCCAGATTTCTAATCCAATCTCTCCCCTGCCTTTTTTTCGTATGTGCTACACTATACATGGACCCCTTCTTTTCATTAATACAGGCAGCGAGAACATCGATCGATTCTCAGTTATGGATCTGGGTTCTCTGGATCTCAATTCCGAAAGATATGTGCAATAAGACAGACAATAGAGTGTAATGGCAGATCCTATCCAAGTTCTCTATGTTGATGACGAGGAGTACCTGCTTGACATAGGAAAATTATTTCTGGAAAAATTGGGTGGTTTTTCAGTAACAACCATAAATTCGGCACCTGCTGCTCTTGATCTCCTTACACAGAAAAAATTTGACGCGATCGTCGCAGATTATCAAATGCCTGAGATGGATGGAATCAAGTTCCTTTTCGAGGTACGGAAGCGCTTTGGCAAAATTCCATTTATCCTGTTCACCGGGCGGGGAAGAGAAGAAGTGGTGATCCAGGCAATCAACAATGGAGTCGATTTTTATCTCCAAAAAGGAGGTGAACCATTGGCACAGTTCGCCGAACTTGCACATAAAATCCGGATTGCTAATGAAAGACAGACTATTGATGCTGCATTAAAAGAGAGTGAAAAGAACCTGGTTCATGCACAGAAGATCGCTAATATTGGAAGTTACATCTGGAATATGAAACAAGACAATGAAATTTATTTCTCTGACCAGATGTATGAAATATTCGATTTACGTAAGGATATCACGATTTCATCTTCTGTCATGCTCTCCAGGGTACACCCTGAGGATAAGGAAATAACTCAATACGTTCTGGATGATTTAATTAAAAATAAAATAAAAATTCAAAAACTTCATTTTCGAATCGTCAGAGGGAATGGAGAGATCGGGTTTATTGAAGTAACCTCTGAAACGACCTTTGACGGCAATGGTAAACCGGCTGAATCAGTTGGAACAGTTCAGGATATTACCGAAAGAAAGCTGGTGGAAGACGCACTGATAAAAAGTGAAGAAAAATTAAGGCTTAAACTCGATTCTGTCCTCTCTCCAGATGTAGATCTTGCTGAGGAGGACCTCATCAATATTATCGATAAAGTATCAATACAGTCCCTTATGGATGATTTATACGCTGCGACCGGTATGCCAATCGGAATTATAGATCTCAAGGGAAATGTGCTCGTAAAAGTAGGTTGGCAGGACATCTGCAAAAAATTCCACCGGATCCATACCAAAACCTTGAAAAACTGTATACAAAGCAATATTGCACTGAGCAGCGGTGTACAAAAGGGAGAATTCCGTGCTTACCGGTGTTTAAACAATATGTGGGACATCGTCACACCTCTCTTCATCGGGGACAGACATGTAGGCAATATATTTTTTGGCCAGTTCTTCTATGAGGACGAAGTCCCTGACACCCAGGTATTTATTGACCAGGCACAGAAATATGGATTTGAAAGAGAAGAATATCTGGCTGCTCTTAACCGTGTACCAAGGTGGAGCAGGGAAAAAGTAATACACATAATGCGATTCTATGCAAAATTTTCAGATCTCGTATCAAAACTAAGTTATAGTAATCTAAAACTTGCAAAAACGTTATCTGCACAGAAACGTATCGAATCCGCACTTACGGACAGTGAAGAGCAGTCCCGCCTTCTTTTGTCAAAATTGCCTGATATTGTCATGGTGCATGAGGAGGGCATCGTTGTTTACGCAAACCAGATGGCGATAGATAAAACTGGTTTTTCCAGGGAAGAACTTATTGGGTCTCATATATTCGACTATATTGTGCCGGATAACCGGGAGATTGTTTTACGTAATATAACACGGAGGAGTGAGGGTAAACAGGTAGGTGATTACGAGGTAGATATGCTGGATAAATCCGGGGCCCTGCACCATGTTATCGTCCGGACTTCCACAATCATTTTTAACAAAAGACCTTCAGTAGTGATGATTCTTATTGACATCACTGACAGGAAACATGCCGAGATGGAACTTGAGACAAAACATAATGAGCTCTTGATATCCTATGAACACCTCGCCGCTGCCGAGGAGGAACTGAAAGCCCAGTTCAATGAATTAACCCTGCAGGACAAGGCCATCAGGGAATCAAAACGTGAACTTGCTGACATTAAAAACCAGCTTTTAGCACAGAATGGGTACCTCTCAGTTCTTGAAGAGATATTACCTGATCTGTCTTTAAATGAATATTTCCAGAAAGTGAAAGCCATAGAAAAAAGAATTTTTTCCATGATAGAGTTCACGAAAGAATACGATGAAATTGGTATCAATGTTCCGATATGGCAGGAATGCCACACTATAGTGGATTCTGCAGCAAATGAAGCACTGCTGGGTCAGATTGTCGTAAATAACAATCTTCCTCGCAGGATTGAAATATTAGCTGACCCTTTGGTTCAAAAGGTGTTTTATAATCTGATAGACAATGCAGTCCGGTACGGAGAGAAGATTACGAAAATCAGGTTTTTAATCGAGAGTTTTAATGGTAACCTGGTTATTGTTTGCAAAGACGATGGTGCAGGTATACAGGATGCATATAAAGAAAAGATATTCGAACGTGGATTTGGAAAGAACACGGGTCTTGGTTTAGCCCTTTCACGCGAGATCCTTGATATTACAGGAATAACTATTCGTGAGACCGGAGAACCTGGAAAAGGAGCACGTTTCGAGATAGAAGTTCCGAACGGTATGTGGAGTCGTGGAGATTAATGACATTATTTGATGAAATATTGAAAAAAAGTGAATTCCGGATAATAATTAATGAATACTTCTGATAAACCATGCAATATTTTCACCTAGTTGTTTCATGGTAAGAATACCTTCTTCATCTCTTTTAACATCCCCGGGTTCCAACCCGATTCCGAGGCTCCAGTAACTTGAACCGGCAGAAAACATACCACTTATTCCGAAATAGTGGTTTATAGTATCAAGAACACAGACTGCACCCGCCCGGCGTTCTGCAGCTATGGCTGCACCTAGTTTTCGATTAAATAGTGCACCATTTGCCATTGCAACAAAAAAAACCCTGTCCATAAAAGCTTTGATTTCAGGAGTAACACTTGCAAAATATGTTGGAGATCCGATGAGAATTGCATCGGCTTTAACCATCTTCTCTATACACTCATTCACAATATCTTTTTCCTGTACACATTGCCGGTCCAGGTTCTCAAAACACTTACCGCAGGCAGTACATGGATTAACCGTCTGTCCTCCTATCTGTATAATCTCGGTTTTTATTCCTTCCTTTTCAATCTCGGTTAGTGCGTATCGTATCAACTGATACGTATTCCCTTCCTTATTCGGACTTCCATTAAAAGCAATTACATTCATCTGATTCCTCTTGTAGGATACAAATTGCTGTAATTATTAATTAGGTAGCTAGTAAATTATAGTAAACAGCTATCATTTTTACCATACTTAATCAAAGTTATAGACAATGAATGGCAGAATATCGCAATCTTCCAGGGAATGGGGTACCGTAAGACCACCAGAGGGTGATAGTGACATTTCTTAGAGAGACTTAACGAGAGCCAGCTCTTAAGAACCGTTCACGGAATTTTTAACTTAATTTCAACATCTTTTTCGTTCTCGCAACCAATATACACGGAAGAGATCATTCCATGAAACTTACCGATAACGAAATACGCGATATAAACCGGTACCTCGAAGCAGGAAAAACCCTTCCCGACTCTTACCGGTTCCTCCTCTTCGATGACAAACGGGAGGTCGAACTTGTCTGGAATGGTAAAACAAATGAAGTCTGCAATGTTGTCCTCCCTTTCCAGATAGTTGAACAGGTCGATGAGCCACGGAAGGAAAAGGACACCAAATCCAACAGACCCTTTTCGATATAGATGACCGAGGCCGCCAAATAAAAGGCTGGACCAATAAGCTGATCTGGGGAGATAACAAACTTGTCCTCTCCAGCCTGAAAAACGGCCCGCTTCGTGAAGAGATAGAGAAACAAGGTGGCATCAAATTGATCTATATTGATCCACCATTCGATGTTGGTGCTGACTTCTCAATGAATATCGAAATAGGGGATGAGAGTTTTACAAAACAGCCAGGAATATTAGAAGAGATTGCATATAGGAACTTTATCAACAAGGGCGTATAATTCAAACAAAGCAGGGAATGTTCCTCAGCAGAAGCGATATCTTGACGAAATGCTCGGAGTGCCACTTCAAGATTTGTGGCTTGATATCAACACAGTTCAACCACAATCAGCAGAGAGAAGTGGGTATGCCACACAAAAACCTGAACTTTTACTCGAACGAATAATAAATCTCGCTTCAAATGAAGGTGATCTAATTGCAGACTTCTTCGCCGGTAGAACTCAGGCCGGACTCAATAGTTTCACCCTCACGCCGAAAAAGTGGATCTCTGTAACCAATGCTATTGGGCTTATATCAAAAACTGGGCGATATGGTGGCACGTATGCTCATAAAGATATCGCATTTGAATTTGCCTCCTGGATATCGGTAGAATTTAAACTATATCTGATTAAAGAATTTCAGCGACTTAAAGACGAAGAAAGAAAACAACTGGGCTGGGATATTAGACGCAACCTGTCAAATCTTGAAAACCTAAATGCTCTTTTTATAAATGAAAACGTCTCTCAAAACGAAAGACTCTTGAAACTCAATAAAATTGCTATCCATCAGATGAAACTCCTGACCGAAGACTCAAATATCACCCGGATCGGAGGAAAATAACATGGCACTTCATCCAGAATTCCCAAGTGATCCGTATGTTATCCTTGACCCCGATCACCGCTGGTTCCCAGCTGACGAACTACTCCGAACAGAAGGGTATGAAAAACTTCTGCCACCGCTTGTCGCAAGTCTTCGGAAAAAAGTCAAAATCTGGAGAGACAAAGAATATGAAGGTGCAAGCGAAACAAGCCGTGCACTAATCAAATGGTGGTTTGAAACAGAACACTTAATCCCACAAGAGGATGGATCATTCTTTCATTTCAGATACTATTTTGCACAACGTGAAGCAATCGAGACTATCATCTATCTTCATGAAATATCCGAAATAAAGGACAAATACGATCTACTCCGCTACGACAGTTCTCAGGCTATTTCTGCCGGTATGTTTCCTGAAACCTGGGAACCGATATGTAGTAAAAATGGCAACCGGGAGTGGAAAGACAAAAGTAATGAGCCTTCTCCTGGCATGGAGTTATTATCACAAACTCTATGAGGAAAACTCATCACTATCCCGAAACTTTCTTGTCATCACCCCTAACATCATCGTGCTCGATAGGATTCGGGCTGATTTCGATGGGTTAAAGATCTTTTTTACTGATCCTATTCTCCCGGATAACGGATACGAAGGACAAAACTGGCAGGATGATTTTCAACTTACTTTGCATATCCAGGACGAAGTCAATATCACAAGAAAAACAGGGAATATCTTCCTAACCAACATTCACCGTGTCTATGACAGCAACACCAAAACACCTACCTTTGATGATGAAGACACGATGGCATATTTCCTGGGTCCAAAACCCGTGGGAGCAACCACTGATTCAAAACTGGATCTCGGTGACATTGTAAGAAATATCGATGAATTAATGGTTCTAAATGACGAGGCTCATCATGTCCACGATGAAACGCTCGCGTGGTTCAAATCAATTCAGGACATCCACAACCGCCTTCTTCAAAAAGACAGCAGACTCTCCATGCAGATAGATGTTACTGCTACTCCTCGCCATAATAATGGAGCTATATTTGTCCAGACTATATCTGATTACCCTCTCGTTGAGGCAATTTATCAGAACATAGCAAAACATCCGGTTCTTCCTGATTCTGCAAGCCGAGCGAAACTTTCGGAAAAAAAGAGTTACAAATATTCTGAAAAATATGAAGATTACATCCATCTTGGATATCTTGAATGGAAAAAGTTTATGATGAACACCTAAAACTTGGAAAAAAAGCTGTCCAATTCATAATGACCGATGATACCAAGAATTGCGATGAAGTAGCCGGGTATCTTGAAAATCAATATCAGGAATTGAAAGATGCGGTTCTTGTTATTCACACCAAAAACAATGGAGAGATATCGGAATCAAGTTCCGGGAAGAAGAATGAAGAATTGGAGAAGCTAAGAAAAGCAGCGAATGAAATTGACTCTCTTGATAATCATTACAAAGCTATTGTTTCCGTACTGATGTTAAAAGAAGGATGGGATGTAAAAAATGTCACAACCATTGTTGGACTCAGGGCATATAGTTCAAAAAGTAACATCCTCCCTGAACAGACACTTGGTCTGGGATTAAGACGGATGTACCGCGGTCAGGAAGATATAACAGAATTTGTGAGTGTGATCGGGACCGATGCATTCATGGACTTCGTTGAAACTATAAAGAACGAAGGTGTCGAAATTGACCGGAAAAAGATGGGAGAGGGGACAGATCCCAATGCACCGTTAGTAATAGAAGTTGATAAAGAAAATACTAAGAAAGATATTGATAAACTCGACATTCACATTCCTGTTCTATCTCCTCGAATTTATCGTGAATACAAGAACCTCTCTCTTCTGGACATAACAAAATTCGGGAATAAAAAATTTCCTGTAATTGCATTTAGTGAAGAAGAACAACGTGAAATAATTTTCAGGGATATCACAACTGAGGAAATTACCCATAAGACCATACTTGATAGCAACATTGTTGCAAATTATCAAAGTGTTATTGGGTATTTCGCCCAGGTTATAATGAAGGAGCTTCGACTGGTAAGCGGATACGATATCCTTTATGGAAAGTTCAAATTATTTATTACAACGCAATTATTTGAACAGGATATTGACCTTAATAGTCTGAATATATTGAGAAATCTTTCTGAGATGGAGGTCACAAAAAACTTAATTGAAACATTCAAGAAACAGATCAATCTATTAACTATCTTGCAGAAGGGCGAGGCACAAATCCGGGATTATATTAAGATCAGTAAATGCAGACCCTTTGTTACAAAAGACCAGGGCTATCTCGTCCCAAAGAAAAGTGTTTTCAATAAAATAATTGGAGATAGCAAATTAGAATTGGACTTTGCTAACTTCCTCGAGAATTGTGATGATATCATTTCCTATGTTAAGAATTACTTTGCAGTGAATTTCAAGATCGATTACCAAAATAACAAAGGAGATATTTCTAATTATTATCCAGATTTCATTGTGAAGAAGACTGATACCGAAATATATATTGTTGAGACAAAGGGTCTTTTAGATCTTGATGTGCCTTTGAAGATAGGGCGGCTAAATCAATGGTGCAAAGATATTAACGCCCTTAAAACCGGAATAGAATACCATTGGTTATTAGTTAAACAAGATGAATTTGAAGCATATACTCCGAAAAGTTTTGATGAATTAGTAAAGAACTTCTCAATGCAAAAAAGGGATGTGCAAAGAGACACACAATTTTTCAGATAGCCATTGAATTCGGCCCGATAGCTTTCTCGAAGGATTATCAGAACCTCGGAATGAAATCACCGGGATTGCTGAATATATCTGATTTGATTGGAAAAGCTGCTAACCCCGCAATTCAATTTACTGTTGATACCAAAAATCCCACGGTATTTGGAGATCCACTCTTTGAAAAAGGGATGTATTCTCTCACAGATTATCAACGAAATATTTCATCATTTTTCTCAAATAGTCAGGATCATAATTCAGATCGTGATTTTTGTTTGTAAAGACAAACATATCAAAGGTCTTATTTGCTTTATCGAGTGCATCTGCAAGTTGCATTGTCATCGAAGGATTCACATTGTCATCCATATCTCCTGAAAGAAGGAGGAGATCTCCTGACAGGTTTCCTGCCTTGTATGCAGTGACCTGTTCACGATAGTTATCCCATTCCGGCATTCCCTCATATTTTTCTCCCCAGAAAGACGCATATAACCTGCTGTCATGATTTCCAGATGCTGCCACTCCTACTTTGAAAAAGGCAGGGTATGAGAGCATTGCCTGGGCAGCCATGAATCCTCCTGCGGATTTTCCATATATACCAACACGGCTAAGGTCCATGAACGAGTTCTTTGATGCGAGCTGCTTTAAACCAGTGATATGATCAGGAAGGCCGCAATCACTCAAATGACCATAACTAACGTCATGAAATGCTTTTGAGCGGTATGCAGTCCCAAGACCATCCATATTCACAACAACAAACCCAAGTTCTGCCAGCATCTGGCTTGTCCAGAATATCTTCGAGTTCCAGCTCAGGTCAGCTGGAAACCGTGTCGTTGTGATAATTGTGTATGGACCCGGGTAGACGATATCAACCACCGGGTATTTTTTATCTTTATTGAAATTTGTCGATCTGAAGATAAGTCCACTGAGCTCAGTTATTCCATCCCTCGCTTTAAATGATACTTGATCAGGGGGCTTCCATCCCTTTTCTTCAAGGTAGGTTATATCAGCCTCTGCAATATTCATTAGGAGTTTCCCATCCGAGGATTTGAGTTCCGTAACTGGGGGAAGATCTACACGCGAGTAGGATTCAACAAAAGTTTTCCCATCTGGTGAGAAAGAGATCGTTCGATCTCCATTTTCATGAGTCAACAGTTCAAGCCCGGTTCCATCAGGGTGGATTCGGTACAGGTACTGGTAATAGGGATTTCCAGCTTCTTTTCCAGACCCTGTAAAGTACAGGTATGAATTTTCTTCGTCAACATAGATGAGCTTTCGAACTACCCAGTCTCCCGAAGTTACCTGATTTTTAAGTACACCGTTACTGCCATATCTGTAAAGATGTCCCCAACCATCCCTTTCTGAGAACCATATGATGTCACCGCCTTTTTCAAGGACCGCAATGTTCGGTATATCAGCATAATTGAGGTTCGCCTCCCTGTAAGTTGGCCCTGTTTCGTTGAGGACTTCAATCGTTTCACCCGTCTCAGGGTTTTCCATGAGGAAACGAAGCGTTTTTTCTCCACGTTCAATAAAAAGCGAATAAATTTCGGTTCCTGCTTTATTCCACCACTGGAGTATATACTGGTCAGTGTCCATCATTGAGGTTTCAGGTTGGGGCTTCCAGTGACCTCGCAGAACTGATTTCTTCTTTATGTCGATAACCACCGGTTCATACATCGGGATTGAAAGGTCTCCCGGATTTGCAAAACGGTAGCTGTACAGGATCGGTTGCAGGGACCCGTTTTCAGGGGCTTGCTGCAGGAGGTAGGAAGACCTGACATTTCTCTGGTCTACTTTAAATGTCCTAATCTTCTGCGAATCAGGTGACCAGACAAGATACGACGAGGGAGATTCGTTCAATCTTGCCTCAGTAACCGGGTAACTGACAGTATCAGAACGCTTTCCATAAAAATAATCGGTAGTTCCATCGGTTGTCAGGGGTGTATCAGTCCTGGTTATGACATCATAGAGCCACAGGTTGCTGCCATTTACATATGCAATGTAGTGCCCGTCTGGTGAATGTGTCCCTGTTTTTACTGCTGGCGAAAGATTAGTTGCGGTTACCTTGTATCTGGAAATATCATAGGACCAGTCATTTCCTAGCGCATTGAATGAAAAGGTCCCGAATTCCGGTGAAAATGACGGATTTAAAATCTGTATGCGTGCAGGATCTATTCTTTTTCCTGAGGCATTACCGAGTTCAGTAAGAAAACGGTCAGTATCAAAAAGATGTTTTTTACTTATGAGTGTTGTATTTACAAGATAATAATCAGTTTTTTCCTTTCCATTATCAGCATACCAGAAAAGGTCGTTTCCAATCCAGTGAGGGATGATATCGGCATGGTAGATATGTGAAACAATTGAGTCAGGATAAAAAGTCTCGACCATCCCTATTTCTGGTGCAGGAATAGAGTGTTGCGTATCAACTGCTTCACACAACGGAAGGAAAAATAACACACATATAAGGATAAAATACAAAAGAGACCGGTTTACCATAAATAATAAGGTATTAAATATGGTATAAAAGTAGCGAGAATAATATTTCAGGTTGTAAACCCTATGATGATATATAAATCGGCTTGTCAAAGATTAGACAAATATTTTTTCATTCCTGAAGTTAAATTTTCTTTATTCTAAACAGATTTTAAAAGTAAAAAAAAGACAAGAAAAAAATATGTTTGTTTTGAATTGGACGAAATTATTCTTCTGTTTTACTGTTATCTACCGTTTCTTTTTTTCTCTCCGGTTTTGGAGGAACAGTATATATTTCGATACCTTCCCGGACCGTCATCGGGTTTGTATAGATATTCTCAGTTGAAAGACAGTTCGTAGGGCAGTCTTCAACACAGCAATTGCATATGATACACCTGAGCCTGTCAATCTGCCATGTCCTCACTTTCACGTCTACTGTGATTGCCTGAGTCGGACATGACTTTTCACATTTCCGGCAGGCAATACATTTAAGCGGTTCAATAAGGATCCTGCCCCTGAATGCAGCGGCTGATTTCGCAGGCCTGACCGGATACATAAGGGTTGCAGGTTTCCTGCTGACGCTACGAAACACCATTTTTGTCATTGAAAAGAGTCCCATTCTATTCACCTCTCCGCACAACCGATACAGGGATCAATCGAAAGTACAATAATTGGGACATCGGCAAGTTCACAGCCCTTTAATATTGTAACTAGTGGGGTGATATTTGCAAGTGTAGGGGTCCTGACTCTGTGCCTCGCAAGAAATTTAGTCCCATTTCCCTTGATGTAATGGATTACCTCTCCTCTTGGTTGTTCTGACCGTGCGAAATACTCTCCGTCAGGTGCTCCGGTTACCTTCATGTCAATAGGGCCATCGGGTATCTTTTTTACCGCCTGTTTCACAATATCAATTGAAGTGAACATCTCTTTTGCCCTGACTTCACACCTTGCATATGAGTCACCTGCACTGGCAACGACCGGCTCAAATGATAAATCGCCATATGCAGCATACCCGATCTTCCGAGTGTCGTATGAGTGACCACTTGCCCGTATGGTCGGGCCTACTGCTCCCTGGAGATATGCATCGTCTTTTGAAAGTATACCAGTCCCCTTAAGACGGTGACGGACAGAGGAGTCTCTTAAAAAGACATTAACCAGGTCGTGCAATTCTCCCTGCATTGAATCGAGCCCGGATGCCATTTCATCAAGCTTTTCAGATGAGATGTCCCTCCTAACTCCGCCCACTTTGCATGAGCCCTGAATAACCCTGCCCCCTGTTGTTGCTTCAAGGTCATCAAGAATGTGTTCACGGAGTCGCCATGCATTCATAAAAAGACTCTCAAATCCCATGGCATCTGCAAACAAGCCCAGCCACAGGAGGTGAGAATGCATCCTTGAGTATTCAGACCAGATAGTGCGTAAGTAATCTGCCCGTTTTGGTATTTCCAGGTTCATAATTCCTTCAATTCCCTGGCAATAGGTCATCCCGTGGATAAAACTGCAGATACCACAGATCCTTTCGGCAATATATACGTATTGGGGATATTCACGCTTTTCAACGAGTTTTTCAAGGCCACGGTGAACATATCCGATGGTAGGAATAGCATCCACTACCTTTTCATCTTCCAGAACAAGGTCCAGATGAAGTGGTTCAGGGAGCACAGGGTGCTGGGGC
>Ga0209083_1003431_pt1 | contig 13252 bp, 7 predicted proteins | sample AM7aDNAmetaG_FD_184132 | JGI IMG/M metagenome (GOLD analysis project Ga0209083, IMG submission 184132) | Freshwater microbial communities from Finland to study Microbial Dark Matter (Phase II) - AM7a DNA metaG (SPAdes) (version 3) | ecosystem: Environmental > Aquatic > Freshwater > Lake ...
AGTTGGTTGTGGGTGGACTCCCGTCCGTCGTGTACGTCAGCGTCGCCTCAGGCGTCGCGCAACTCAATGCCACCAGCACTGAGTTCGTGAACGTTCCGCCCGCCGGCGTCAGGACCGGCGTCGCCACCGGGGGAGGAATGATTACCGTAATGCTACCGACGGCAATCGCGCTCGGGTTGAACCCGGCCGCCACTCCGAGGACTTTCACTGTCGCCGAATTCGTCAGTGTGAACGCACCGCTGTAAACGGGCGAGTTGGTTGTGGGTGTTCTCCCGTCCGTCGTGTAGGTCAACGTCGCCCCGACCGTCGCACAGCTCAGGTTCACCGACACCGAATTCGTGAACGTTCCGCCCGCCGGCGTAATGGCCGGCGTCGCCACCGGGGGGGGAATGATTACCGTAAAGCTACCGATAGCCACGGCGCTCGGGTTGAACCCGGCCGCCACCCCGAACACTTTCACTGTCGCCGAATTCGTCAGTGTGAACGCACCACTGTAAACGGTCGAGTTGGTTGTGGGTGGACTCCCGTCCGTCGTGTACGTCAGCGTCGCCTCAGGCGTCGCGCAACTCAATGCCACCAGCACTGAGTTCGTGAACGTTCCGCCCGCCGGCGTCAGGACCGGCGTCGCCACTGCCAATGCGATGCCGGTGCCCGTAACCGGGTTGGTCGAAGTCCCACCGTTGCTGGCAAAGATCACCTGATTACTGAAGTCCCCAACCGTCAGTGGAAGAAATGCGACCGCCACGACTCCGGTACCACCAGCGGCCACCGCATACGGACTGCCGCCGGTGCTCACGGCAAACGCCCCCTGCACACTCGCCGTTCCCGATAACGTCGCGTTACCGGTATTGATTACCGTGAAATTTTGTGTATGGGTCTGGCCGACCGTCACCGCACCGTAATTGATGCCGGCTGGACTCACCACCAGGTGCGCCCGCAACGCCACGCCGGTGCCCGTTACCACATTGGTCGCTGCCCCGCCGTTGCTGGCAAAAATCACCGGATTGGTAAAACCGCCGCCCGTCACCGGACTGAACGCCACCGCCACCGTGCCGGTGCCATTTGCCGGCACCGTGTACGGGCTCGCGCTCACCGCAAATGGCGCCCCCACGCTCGCCGTTCCCGTTAACGTCGCGTTACCGGTATTGATCACCGTGAAATTTTGCGTGTGGGTCTGGCCGACCGTCACCGCGCCGTAATTGATGCCGGCTGGACTCACCACCAAGTGCGCCCGCAACGCCACGCCGGTGCCGCTCACCGGAATTGTCTGGGGACTCCCGCTCGCATTGTCGAACACGACGAGGGAACAGCTCCGGATGCCGGCAGCCGTCGGTGAAAACTGCACACTGATCAAACAAGTTCCGCCGGCCGGGATGGGCGTGCCCACGCAGGTCTCCGAACCCACCAGGAAGTCGCCCGCATTGGCTCCCAAAATCGAGAGCGATTCGACGATCAACACCGCGGTGCCCGGGTTGGTCACCGTCACGGATTGCGCGGCACTGGTTGCACCCACCGTCACCGAGCCAAAACTAAGACTGCCCGGATTCACCGCCAGTTGTGCCGGTGCGATCGCCGCCGTGAAACTGGCGACCGCAATTGCGCTCGGATTATATCCGGTCACAAACGCAGCAGCCTTGACCGTTGTGTTCGTGGTCAGCGTAAACGAAGTGCTATACCCCGTCGAATTGGCCGTCGGCGCGGTGCCATTCGTCGTGTAGGTAATCGTCGCGCCGGGCATCGGGCAACTGAGCGTGACCGCCACCGCATTGGTGAACAACCCGCCGGGTGGCGTGATGCTGGGCAGCACTGTCGGCGGCAGTGTGCCGAGCGTGAGCCGGAAGACAGTGCCATCGCCCATTTTGCCGGCGGCAGAGGTCGCGACGTAGAGGCTGCCATCACAGCCCTGGACGACACCCGCTTGGGGATAACCTCCATCGTTGCCGCCGGTAAACGAGTAGAGGGTGGTGAGATTGCCGGCCGGCATGGCGAGATCGCCATACCACGAACTGGTATCATCGCTATACAAAACTTGTGTATGCACATCTGCCACACTGATCATGAAGACCGTTCCCGCGTTCGACACGCCGCCCGCCGAGGTCGTCCCATAAAAGTTGCCATCGCTGCCCTGGATCAGGCCGCCTTTCGGATTGCCGCCGTCGCTCCCGCCGGTGAACGTCCACACCGTGGCGAGCACACCGGCGGGGTTCATAATAAAGACGGTTCCCGCGTTCGATGCGCCGCCCGCCGAGGTCGTCCCATAAAAGTTGCCATCGCTGCCCTGGATCAGGCCGCCTTTCGGATTGCCGCCGTCGACGGGCGCAACATAACCGAAAACTGTAATGCCGAAAGGGAGTCCGTAGAACGGCGGGCCATAGGCGTTGCCGCCCGTGAAGGTATAGAGCGGTGTGTACGCGCCGTCGGCAGTAATCTTGAAGACTCCGCCCGCGCCGGCGGGGCCGCCCGAGTTGGCCAGACCATAAAAATCGCCATCGCTGCCTTGAATCAGTCCGGGCGAAGTCGGCCCCACCAGCCCAGTCCCGACACCACCAGCAGCAACGGTCAGGACATGCGTAAATCCTAACGCAGGCACCCCCGCCATCCCAGTCCCCCCACTGAAAGTGTACAGCGTGGTGACCCCACCGGCCGGGGTCATTTGGAAGATGGTACCGTCGCCGGATTGCGTCACGCCATAGAAATTGCCGTCGTTGCCTTGAACCAAACCGGCCGGCCCGCCGCCATCGGTGCCCCCCGTAAAGTCGACGAGGTTTGTGAGCACGCCGGCGGGTGTGATCATGAAGATCCGGCCCCAGCCAGACACGCCGCCTTCGGAAATTGCGCCGTAGAAATTGCCAGCATTGCCCTGGATCAGATCGGACAGTGCGCCGACAGCATTGTCCCAAAGCGTGGTGAACTGGCCCGAGGGTGTGATTTGGAAAATCACGCCATTCGAGTTTGCGCCCCCGGCCGAGGTCGTCCCATAGAAATTGCAATCACTGCCCCGCACCAAGCTGGCAATCGGTGATCCCCCATCGCTCCCCCCGGTGAAGGAGTGCAGCGTGGCAAATGGTGGGACTCCCCTGCGGATCGTGCTGTTTTCGAGGTCCGCCACGTACACATTGTCGGCGCCGTCCACCGCCACTCCAAAAGGATAATTAAACTGCGCCGCTGGGCCTGTGCCATCGGCACTACCGGGCGACCCCGCGCTCCCCCCAATGGTTGTCACCACCCAGTTGGTTCCCACCCGACTTACCTTCCGAATCGTGTTGTAGTGGTCGTCCCCCACAAACACGTTGCCCGCGCTGTCCACCGCCACGCCGAACGGAATGTCGGAAAAAGAACCTCCCAAAGGTCCGCCACCCGAAAACCGCGCTGCGCTGCCAATGCCATCCGCACTCCCCGCACTCCCCGCGCTGCCCGCAATGGTGGTGACCACCCAGTCGGTTCCCACTGGACTCACCTGCCGAATCGTGGCGTTCCAGTAATCTCCCACGTACACGTTACCCGCGCTGTCCACCGCGACATGCTCCGGCATCCAAAACCGCGCCGCGCTGTTCGTGCCATCGGCACTGCCATAATTTCCCGGACTGCCCGCAATGGTGGTGACCACCCAGCTGGTTCCCACCGGACTCACTTTCCGAATCGTCTGGTTATGGGTGTCCCCGACATACAGGTTGCCAGCGCTGTCCACCGCGATGCCACCTGGATAGAAAAACCGCGCCGCGCTGTTCGTGCCATCGGCACTGCCATAATTTCCCGGACTGCCCGCAATGGTGGTGACCACCCAATTGGTTCCCACCGGACTCACTTTCCGAATCGTGTGATTACCGGTGTCCGTCTCGTACACGTTGCCCGCACTGTCCACCGCAATACTTTGTGGTGAGTAAAACCGCGCCGCGCTGCCGGTGCCATCGGCGCTGCCAGAATTGCCCGGACTGCCCGCCAGCGTCGTCACCTCCCCGGCCGGTGTCACCTTCCGAATCGTGTAGTTCGAATTATCCCCCACATACATATTGCCGGCCCTGTCCACCGCCACTCCGGCCGGCCCGTTAAACCGGGCCGCACTGCGGGTCCCATCGTTGGTGCCGGGGACGCCCGCGAGACCGGCCAGCGTCGTGAATGTGTAGGGCACAGCAGGACAGTTCAGCGTAAAATTGGCTTGAATTTGCGAATTGCTGTTGATGATGACGTTAATTACAACGGCATTCGTGTCGATCGGAGTCCCATTTGGAATCCCACTGACCCCATCTGTCGCGAGCCAGTTCGCAAAGGCATAGCCCGGATCGGGATTCGCTGTGAGAACACCGCCGGCGGTGTCCGGGGTCTGTTGTAAAGTGACCGGTGCCCCAACTGTGACCGTACCTGAGCCCACACTGGCGGCATACGCAACGGTCCCACCCGGCCCTGCTGTAATCGTCCACGCGGTACAACCGGTCAAAATACCGGGCCCAACGGTCACGGATTGCGCAATCCAATCGGTCGAGCCGTCGTCATAGTAAGCGGTCACTTGAATGGTGTAGTTGCTGGCGGCGGCGTAGGTGTGGCTCGCGGGAAACCACGACGGGTTCGACTGGCCATCGCCCCAATCCCAAACGAGATTCGTCGTGGAAGCTCCCGAAGGCGGCGAAACAACCGCGCCATTCTGATTGAGTTGCAGCCGGTTCACACAGGGGGTGGACAAGAAAATGGTGGGCGGATTGAGCATCATGCTCATGGCCAGCGTTGCTGGCTGATAATTGGCGTCGAGGACCTGGACGGTGAAATTGTAGAGGCCACTCCCGCCCGACGGAGTACCGGTGATGATGCCATCACCACTCAAACTCAGACCGGTCGGCAAGCTACCGGCAACAATCATCCACGTGAGAGGAGCGGTGCCGCTGCTGGCGGTCAAGGCCAGACTGTAGGCGGCGCCGACCGTACCGGTCGGCATCAGGCTGCTTGTAATGACGGGAATGGCGACAGGTGGGCCGAACCCGAAAACCGGCGTGGGCACGGAGCTGCCGAAGGTGGTTCCATTGCCGAGCTGGCCAGAGAGATTTTCACCCCAAGCCCAGAGGGTTCCGTCGGCCCGCTGCGCCAAGCTGTGCGAGTAGCCGGCCGCGATGGCAATCCCGTTGCTCCAGCCGATCACGGCCGCCGGCAGGGTGAAGGACTGACCGAGAGTTCCATTCCCGAGCTGGCCAAAAGTGTTATCGCCCCACGCCCAAATGACACCATTGCCTTCCAAAGCCAGACTGTGGACACCACCACCGGCAATGGCGATGATATTACTCAAACCGGGCACGGCCACCGGCAGTGCGCTGCTGTTGGTGGTGCCGTTGCCAAGCTGGCCAAAAGTGTTGTCGCCCCACGCCCAGACATTTCCGCTGCTCGACAATGCCAGGCTGTGGTCCGCCCCGCCGGCAATGGCGACGATATTACTCAAACCGAACACCTGGACCGGCATGGGGCTGCCGTTGGTGGTGCCGTTGCCGAGCTGGCCAAAAGTGTTGTCGCCCCAGGCCCAGAGGGTTCCGTCGGCCTGCTGCGCCAAGCTGTGCGCATAGCCAGCCGCGATGGCAATCCCGTTGGTAACACAGTCGGCCATAAAGCACACCCACGCCGGCATGGCGGAATAGCTGTAGATGTAACCATTCCCAAGCTGGCCAGACGTGTTCGCGCCCCACGCCCAAACAACCCCGTTGCTGGCCAAGGCTAAACTGTGGGCCCCGCCTGCGACGATCATGGCAATATTGGTCAGGTTGGTGACAGGGCCCGGAGTCGCCCGGTTCGTCGTGGTAAAATCGCCGAGTTGGCCGGCCGTGTTATCGCCCCACGCCTTGACCGTACTATCACTGACCAGGGTCAGGCTGTGCACGTACCCGCCCGCGATGGAGACGCCATTGAACAACCCAAAGGCCACGCTTGGAACGGTAAGATTATTCGTGACCCCGGTGCCGAGCTGACCCGCAGCGTTGCGCCCCCACACCCAAACGGTCCCGTTGCTTGCCAGCGCCAGACTGTGATAGCCGCCAGCGGCGATCTCCACAATATTGGTGCTCGCCACAGCCCCGGCTCCGGTCACCAGTACGCCGGCTAACAACAGCCCACACAACCGGCTCCAATTGAAAAAGTAAGGATGGTGCTTTTGCAAGATATTTGACCCGCCGACGGTGACTCCACTCTCCAACCGACTCGGTGCGACTGAGTATCGGTACCATTTCACCCGGCCTCCCTGCAATCAAAAATTCCTCGACTTTGGACGGATCCGTATCTTAAACTAACGATCAGAATGGAAGCCGACGCCCAATTGACTCTCACTCCCGCCCAGCTCCGTCGTCTCCGGATTTTTGCTGAAATGTCGGACGCGGAAATTGCGACCTTCATTGGCTTGCTCGAACCCCTCCAGGTCAAAGTCGGTCGGATTATCGTCAAAATGCACGACAACGGGGATTGCATGTACCTCCTGCTGGATGGCGATGTCCGGGTCAGCCAGGTGGTGGACGGTCGCGAGACCCTGCTCGCCGAGCTGGCCACGGGCGATTTCTTCGGCGAATTCTGCCTGGTCAACGAAACACCCCGCGCCGCTGATGTCGTCGCCAAACGCGATTGCCGACTCCTAAAAATTACCAAGACGGCATTCGCGAAACTGATGGCGGAACACCCTGACATCACCACCAAATTTCTTTTCGCAATCCTGCATACCTTGGCGACCCGATTGCGGAACATGGACCGAAAATTCGTGGACTCGATGTTGCTGTCCCGGCATTGGGGCAAGGAAAAACCGGCCGGCAGCCCCCCGTCAGCCTCCGGCCTTCCGCCGCGCCGCACCGGTTAGTCCGTCACTCCATTGGGAACCCTGCCAGTGAGCGATCCCACCGAACCCCTCCGGTTTTCCTACCAGTTTATTTTCCCGGATGGGACGAGCCGCCAGTTTGAAGTCCGGCTGGACCCGCACGATTTATCGCTCATTCTGACGCCGCGGGAGACGTACCCCGCTTGGACCGAACTGGCGAACTACAAATGTCCGGATTGTCCGCTGGCGGAGAGTGCGCACGCGTATTGCCCCACCGCGACGGGCCTGGTGGAATTCGTCGATTTCTGCCGGAACTTGCAGTCCATTCAAGAGGTGACCATCGTGGTCCAGGTTCCCCAGCGAACCTATTCCAAAAAAACCTCCCTGCAAATGGGCCTCAGTTCGCTGGCGGGAATCCACATGGCAACCAGTGGCTGTCCGGTCTTGGCCAGGTTGCGCCCCATGGTGCGGTTCCATCTCCCGTTCGCCGATCTCGATGAAACCGCGTATCGGGTTTTCTCAACCTATTTTCTGGCCCAATTTTTCCTCGCCCGCCAGGGCCAGACACCGGACTGGGAGATGACCAAACTCGCCGCGACGTACCGCAAGATTGCGAAGGTCAACAGCGCTTTCAGCCAACGGCTGCTCAGCACCGTGACGGAGGATGCCGCGCTGAATGCCATCAGCAATCTGTCGACGTTTGGCAACTTCATTGAAATTTGCATCAGTGAAGACCAGCTCCGTTCCCTGCAAGATCTCTTCGCTGCCTACCTCGAATAGCCGCGCACAGAGCAACAGAAAATCGCCGTCGTTTTTCTGCTGTTCGGCGTCGGTCTCCAGACCGCGTCGTTCGGTCTGCGCGGTCGCCTGACCGACGCCTGGAACAAAAGACGAATCCGCGATCCCAACGGCATCGTCCCGGCTCAGGCCGGTTCCCGGATCGACTGGAACTGTTCCGTGCCGGGATCGTAGGCAAACAGTTCCGCCGTGGCGATCTTGAAGAACCAGCCGTGCAACCGCAGCGTGCCGGCCGCCAGCCGCTCCTGAACCACCGGGTAACTGGACAGGTTTTCGAGGGCGAACAGCACGTTCTCCTCGGCCGCCGCCGTCAAGCGCGCCGCATCCTCCGTGAGATGCTGGTAATTCCGGGCGAGTAACTCGCGCACCGGCGCAGCGAGTTCCAACCACGCCCGCAGGTGCGGCTGGGCCGGGGACTCCGGCACGCCGTGCAGCAGGGCGGCCATCGCGCCGCACTGCGAATGCCCACAGACCACCACGTCGCTCACCCCCAAGGTCTGCACCGCAAATTCAATCGCCGCCGCCGTCGAGTTCGTACTGCCCGTTGCCGCGGCGGAGGGCACGAGGTTGCCGACATTTTTTACCACAAACAAATCCCCCGGCTGGCTCTGCGTGATCAATTCCGCCAGGACGCGCGAGTCGGAACAGGTGATGAACAACGTGTGTGGATTCTGCCCATCCCGCGCGAGCCGCTGAAACAATTCCCGGTACAACCCGAGTTTGGCGTGTTGAAACTTATGGACTCCGGCAATGAGTTGTTGCATGTTTTTATCACGGATATTTCGGCGCCACCCCAGCGCCGTTCGCCCTGACTGGTCCCGGCATGGACTCCGGGCTCACTGGAATCGGTGCCACAACCCACTCCCCCTGTCAAACCGCTGCGGCGGCCAGTCCGCACGCCGATTTGCAATCTGCCATTTGTGCCCTAAACTGGGGAGAGCGATTGGCCGGACCGTCCCGCAACCAGCCTCCGATCGATCCTGTTTGATCAATGAGTGCCGATAGTCACAATCGTAATAATCTAATTTTGATCGGGTTTGCCTCCTGTGGAAAAACCACCGTCGGCCGGCTCGCCGCGGCCCGGTTACAGATGGATTTCAGTGATCTGGATCTGGAAATTGAAGCCTTGTTTCGGAAACAACAGGGGTACACCCTGACCTGCCGACAAATCTTTACTAACCATGGCCGCGACTTTTTCCTCGATTTGGAAGCCGAATCTCTGTCACAATTCACCGGCAAACAAGCCGTTCTGGCCACCGGGGGTGGCGCGCCGCTCCCTGAACGAAATCAGGAGGTTTTAAAAAAACTTGGTCAAATTATATATCTGCAGGCGGACCCGGCCGTATTGTTGGAACGCATGCAAATCAAAGGAGTGCCCGCATCGTTGGTGGATGCCCCGTCCGTTGCCTGTTTTATGGACTGTGTGAAAGAACGGCATGTGGTTTATTCGGCGTTGGCCGATGCGATCATCGCAACAACCAGGAAAGAAATTCAGGCCGTAACTTCAGAGGTGGTCACGTTTTATGAGCAGCACAATCGGCACATTATTTAAAGTCAGCACCTTCGGCGAATCCCATGGCAAAGGGGTCGGCGCGATCGTGGATGGTTGCCCGGCGCGCCTGGCACTGGTCGAAGCGGACATTCAGACCCAATTGGACCGGCGGCGGCCCGGCCAGAGCGCCCTGACCACCCCGCGTCAGGAATCAGATACCGTGACCATTCTTTCGGGAGTCGAAAATGGACTCACCTTGGGGACACCCATCGGCTTGTTTGTGCCGAACAAAGATCAGCGCCCCAACGATTATAACAATCTGGCAGACATCCCCCGCCCGTCCCATGCTGATTATACGTACCGCGCAAAATACGGAATTAAAACCGCCAGTGGTGGCGGCCGATCGAGCGCCCGCGAGACGATTGGCCGGGTGGCGGCCGGGGCCATTGCCGAGAAATTTCTGGCGGAACGCTATGGCGTCCAAATTGTCGCTTATGTCAGCAGCGTGGGAGAAATCACAGCCGGCTCAATCGATCAGGCTGCTGTGAACCGAGCGCTGGTTGATACAACTCCCATCCGTTGTCCGGATCCCGTGGCGGCTGCGAAAATGATTGCCCTGGTCTCCGCGAGGCGGGATGCGCAGGATTCCACGGGGGGCGTGATCACCTGTCTGGTGCGAAATGTGCCAGCGGGTTGGGGCAACCCGGTGTTTGAAAAACTGGAAGCACAGCTCGCCCAAGCCATGCTCTCACTGCCCGCAACGAAGGGTTTTGAAATTGGGTCCGGGTTTGCGGGCGCGGCCATGCGGGGCTCCCAGCATAATGATCCGTTTATTTTTAAGAATGGCACCTTGACCACCGCGACAAATCACAGCGGCGGGATTCAAGGGGGAATCTCCAATGGTGCACCGATTATTTTCCGGGTCGCCTTCAAACCGCCGGCCACCATCGGCCAACCCCAGAAAACGGTCGACTACAATGGCCAAGACATGTTGTTGGAGGCCAAAGGCCGACATGATCCGTGTGTCGTGCCGCGGGCAGTCCCGATTGTCGAGGCCATGGCCGCCTTGGTTCTGGCGGATAGTGCGCTACGACAGCAGGCCTATCAATCAGGCGCCTCACCCCAAGTCTAACCGCCTGTTAAACCATGGCTATTTACAGTTTAGATTCTGCTGAAAAACCCGTCGTGGACCCCGACGTGGGAGTCGGGGCCGTCCCTCCCTTGCTGAAAACCTGAAAGTCGAAGGGTTGCGGGAGGGTCTGCGGCCTCGCGGACTGCTGTGCGAAGGTTTTTCAGCAGAATCCAGTTTACAGAGTGACCTTAATTCCGATGGTATTGTATCGGCTTCCCAAGCCGACGAGGAGGGTTCGATTCCCTTCGCCCGCTCCACTTTTTTTGGCTCTGGAATTTACACAATTCCCTTCGTTTACAGTTGATCAGGCGGTTTTCATGGGCGGGGATTGTATCGATTGCATTTTCTGACACTCACCCGTTTGGGGGGCTTTTTGAGGCTATCGGGTGAGTTTACGGGTGAGTGTACCGGATGGAACTGGGCGGAGAACTGGGGCGGGGGATGTGGGCGGGGGAACAGGGCGGGGATTCAAATTGTGGGCGTCAATTTTCTTGTTGCCACTGCGTCTTCCCACGATAAGTATGTCGGTATGGCTTCGGCGTCAGCAACGAGGCACCGCAAATGGTGTTAGGAACAATTGGAGGAGCGGGTGGTTTGCTCGTGTTAGCAGGTTCCGCTTTTGTCATTCTGTTTCTTTGTATCCAGATGATTGCCAGACGGCGGAATCGTGATGAGGGCATTGTCTGGTAAATTCTCGCCATCGTTGTTGCCTGCGGATGGGCTCTCGCTCTCTACTCGATGTTTTCAAAATTGTGAGGTGGCGGAGTTAGCATAATTCCAAGCAGTGGAATTATGGCGAGGGGAATGCGATTGACCCGCCGGGGTGGCGGTTCTATGATTTTTGGCATGGAGAAGCCCGCCAAATGGATATTGATGGGAGTGCTGGTGGTGGTGGGGTTAGTTGCTGGGGTGATACTGGTAAAGCGGATGTGCTCCCCATACAACTTCACAACCAACAACGGCACAATCACCATCACAAAATACAAAGGGGTTGGTGGTGCAGTGGAAATCCCAAGAAAAATAAATGGGCTGCCCGTAACCAGTATCGGAGAGTCGGCGTTCTGGAACTGTATCAGCCTGACCAGCGTCACGATCCCCAATAGCGTTACCAGTATCGGGGACTTGGCGTTCATGTATTGCCCTTTGACCAAGGTCACAATTCCTAACAGCGTTACCAGCATCGGGGTGGAAGCGTTTTTTGGGTGCCAAAAACTGACCAATGTCTCAATTTCCAAAAGCGTCACCAATATCATGGCACCGGTCTTTTGGGAATGCCCCAATCTGACGGCAATAACGGTGGATGCAAATAATCCGTCCTATAGCAGTGTGGATGGAGTTTTGTTCAACAAGAACCAGACTACGCTCATCAAACATCCGGAGGGCAGAGACGGAACATACACGATTCCCACCAGCGTTACAGACATCGGGCACGATGCATTCCTGTCCTGCACCCGCCTTACCAACATCACGATTCCCACCAGCGTTACCAACATTGGGGGGGGTGCGTTCTCTCAGTGTAACCTGACCAACATTACGATCCCTGCCAGTGTCGTGAATATCGGGGGAAGTGCGTTCCAAGACTGCAAACGTCTGACTAGCGTAACGATTCCAAACAGTGTTACCAGCATCGGAGATGTGGCGTTCTGGATTTGCGACAACTTGACCAACATCACAATCCCTGAGAGCGTTACCAACATCGGGATGCGGGCGTTCGATGGTTGCACCAAACTAACAGCGATCGCGGTGAATGCATCCAATTCAGTCTATAGCAGTGTAGATGGGATCTTGTTCAACAAGGACAAGACTATGCTAATCCAGTATCCGGGGGGTAAAGCGGGAAGTTACGCGATCCCTACTCGCATTACTATACACGACGTCATAAATAATTGCGCATGCGAGAATTATTTCTACGCTATTTGCTCAATAAATCGCGCAATTATGCGCACTTATTTCTGTCGCCGTGTATAGTATTGGGCGGATGGCGTTCGATTCCTGTGTCAATCTAACCAGTATCACAATTCCCGCCAGCGTTACCAGTATCGGAGGGGGGGCGTTCTATGCCTGTCACAACCTGACCAACGTTACGTTTTCCGCCAACGTCACCAACATTGAGGCGGTGACGTTCTATATGTGCGGCGAACTGACCAGAATCACCATCCCCGCCAGCGTCACTACCATTGGGGATGGGGCGTTTCAAGATTGCTTCAGATTGTCAGGAGTCTATTTTCAGGGGGACGCCCCAAAAATTGGCTCATTTTTATTCTCCGCTGGAAGACAGCAAGTGCCCGCCACCATCTACTACCTGCCCGGCACGACCGGCTGGGGCAAAACCTTCGGCGGGCGTCCAACAGCGGTCTGGAAGCAATAGCGGGATTTGGCGATTGCTGGCGTTGAACCGTAATTGTCCGTGGCTTGGACAATTAGGGCAGCGGGAGGTCAGCGAGGGGGCGAGGGGACGATGTTTGTAGCCGCTTGCATATCAGAATCCAACATGGTCGAAGTGCAAATAACAGTGCTAATCCGGCGATAAACAATGCCGGTGTGGTATCGGAAAATATCCACTCACTTATATCACTATCGCTTCCGTAAGCATTGATACGCACAATCGGTTTGGTTGCATCAAGGGCAGGATTTGCACCGGTGATGTGAAAGGAAAAGTCGTAACGCTTACCGGGTTCAAAATTGAATCCGGTCATCAAGCACGATTCGAAGAACATGGAACCACGGTATGCCTTAGGGTGGTTATTGGTTGATTCGCCTCCGGTAACGGGCATTCCATTGCAGGTGATAATGAATTGGATAGGTAGTTGCCGTAAACGATAACCCCCGACCTCGTTCATCAGAGGACTATCAGATGGGTTCGTCTTTGGACAGACAACTTCTACCCAATACCAATGGGTGTATGGTACAGAAAACGAGGCGGTCGATGAAAAACCCTTCTCGAATTGCGTATTTCGGTGAAGGTTGCCACTGATTCCGGTTCAAGGTTGCCACTCATCGGAGCGCAGCGACGCTGACGATTCTGTTCATATAAAAGTGGCAACCATCTGTCAAGGTT
>Ga0209083_1003434_pt1 | contig 13246 bp, 10 predicted proteins | sample AM7aDNAmetaG_FD_184132 | JGI IMG/M metagenome (GOLD analysis project Ga0209083, IMG submission 184132) | Freshwater microbial communities from Finland to study Microbial Dark Matter (Phase II) - AM7a DNA metaG (SPAdes) (version 3) | ecosystem: Environmental > Aquatic > Freshwater > Lake ...
TTAAAACTTGTAAAATCTCTTCATTGGTGAACTCTGGACCTAAAAAAGGATTGGTAGACATCCTTCCAATTTGAGGTGATTTAAGATAGTCTAAACAAGAACCAATAGAAGATCCAGCATCAGATGGAGCTAGAGGTATCCATAAATGTTTAAATAATCCTTCAGAAACAATCTTTCCATTTGCTGTGCCATTATAAGCGCAGCCACCACCTAAACACAAATTTTCACAATTATATAATTTTTTACTTTCTTTTAACAATTGAAATAATGCAATTTCATATGCTTCCTGTACAGCAGATGCAAGATCCATATGTTCTTGAGTTATTTCATCGTTTGGTAATCTATTTTCTAATTTCAATAATTTTTCTAATTTTTCATTAAACATCATATTTTTTGATCTATCCCAAGTGAAATATTTCATATTAGTAGTTAATTCACCACTCCAATAATTAAGCAATTTCATCATCTGTCTTCTATATATACTTGGATTACCATAAGATGCTAATCCCATTACTTTATACTCACCTTCATTTGGTTTAAATCCTAAAAATGCGGTCATTGCAGAATAAAATAAACCAAACGAATTTGGATATTCAATTGTTTTTAGTTGAGTTACTATACCATTCTCACCTTTGCCTATTGATACTGTTGATGTTTCTCCAACTCCATCAATTGAAACAATTAATGCATTATCAAAATTTGATGATAAATATGAATATGTCATATGTGATATATGATGTGGTGTATAATGTATCTTATCTGATATTTTTTTTAAATTATACCAAACTTTCATAACATTTTTAAGTGACTTGAAATATGATTTACTTCTTTTCAATCTCAATTTTGGATCTTCATAATAACAAACACATTCAATATCAGATTTAGATAAATTATATTTCTTAAATATGTAATTTATTACACTATTTGGAAATGAAGAATCGTGTTTTATTCCAGTGAATTTTTCTTCTTCACATGCAAAAACTAATTGATTGTCTTTGAATAGACAAGCTGATGAATCGTGGTAATACGCTGTTACTCCTATAATATATTTGCTCATAATATTTTTTTATTAATTAAATGTTTTTCAATAATATCATTCATATTTGTCTCTACAACATTATTTTTGAAAGCAATCTTATTTAATTCTATCAAAAATAAATTAAATTCTGGATGAGACTCATTATAAATCTCTTTATTTTTAAATTCTTCTTCAGTATATGTTCCCCAATTTGATATTTTATTAAAGACTATTTTAAATTTTGGTGATATATTCTCAATTAAATTATAAAAAGATTTCATCTCCTTATAATTTGTATCTTGTACAATAAATACAAAATAAATAAAACAATCTAATTTTGATATAAATTTTAAATTATTCATTAAAGTGTTCCAATTTCCTCCCCGTCTAATAATCTCATAAGTTTCTTTTGTAGAAGCATCAACACTAATACAAATTGAGCCAATTAAATTATGTATTTTGTGCATTTTATTCCACATATTTTCTGTTAATAATAAGCCATTAGTTTGAAGATGAATAGAACTTGTTTTAGGAAATTTTTCATAATCAAAATTTATAAGAAAATTTCTAAATATTTTTGACGCAAACGCATCTCCAGAGCCAGTTATACCTATTTTTATTACAGAATTCCCAAAACTATTTGAAATATTATCCATTATATTATTATCTAATTCATATGATTCTACTTGGTCTCTGCAACTAGGGCAAGACAAATTACAAGTTCTATCGAAAGATAAATTTAGCATTTCTGGACCATCATTATAATTAGCACTAATAAAATATTTTTTTTCCATAAAATATGTAGATATATTGTTATAATATAATTCAGATAAACGTGGGCACAACTCTTTATTACAATATAAATAAGACCCATCTAAGACAGATTCTTGAATTTTTTTTAAATTCTCTCCGTGCCAAATATCACTTAAATTTTCTACATCACCAACTGGCAATTTTAACCAACTTGGACAACAGCAATAAACCTTTTCTTGGTGAATTTCAAGATAATTAAATGGATTTAAACAAACATAACTTTTTAAGTTATCATTTTTTTCATTCATAGTTTTATATTTTTTTCAAAGAACCAACTATTAATTATTTGCCTATACCTAATAGACATTTGAGTGTACACTACACCTAAATGATTTCTGTTATATAAGAATCTCTCTTCTAATCCATAAATATTTTTTAAATTTTCTAATCCAATTTCCTTTAATCTTAATAATTCATCAACCACCATTAATATTCTTTTGTCTGTATCTATTTCAGTATCATAAGAATGATCAACTATATCATCAAACACATCAAACCCCATTATTTTTAATATATTTACATATCCATTTACCGTAACAAATAAAGGGATTTGCCCAGAATTAAACGCCTTTGCAGTTTTTTCTGTAAAAAATGGTCTACTACTCCAATATAAATCTCCAAAATACATGGATGGATATTTTTTGGATCTAATTATCTCAAAAGAAGATTCTTGAACTACATTAATTAAGCATTCTTCACCAAATTGTAAATATGGTACTGAACTATCACGTCTTGAGACAACACCATCGTAACATAATGGTATTAGTTTTTGAAAATCTTCTGGAAATAAATCTAAACCTTTATGATTTCGATCAATTTCTTCTAAAGAAGAACCACAAGTAACAATTCCATCAGATAATAAATTGTTTTTATACAATTCATATGTAAAAAATAGTCTTTGAAATTTAGTATCAATTAATCTAGCCAATGAAATATACAAAATACTTCTATCTTTCAATTTTATATAATTATCATCATTATAAGGTATTATGAATTTATGGGCATAAACAACTTTATTTTTTTTAAAATAATTATCTAATCCTCCATCAACATATAAAACGTCTTTAAGATTATTTTCTTCTAGTAAATTTATAATTTTAGTAATAATATTAATATTAGTTGCTTCCCACCCATTATCAAATATTATTTTATCATATTTTTTAAAAATATCAATATACTCATTGAAAATTTTTTTCCAATTATTATTTCCTATAGTTTCTGAACCTTGGTGATGTACATATAATTTTTTATCAGATTTATAAATATCTGGGAAATCATTTATATAATAACTGTAAACAATATCATTACCATCTATCATTATTCTTTAATTTATTTTTATAAATGATGGTATATATTTTTCAGCAAAAATTATATGACCTTCTTCATTTAAATGAAATCCATTATCCATATAATAATAATCTGGATTATTATAATTATCTTTTAACCATTTCATAAAAGGATAGTCAATATATCTTGTTTTGTCTATCTTTTTAGAATTATCAAACCTCCATAGAGACATCTTATTATCATAATCCCATGTATAATCATAAGGAATTAAAATAAAATCTATATTTTTGTATTTTGATAATTGTTGCAATAAATAAATATCATTAATAATAGTATTCAAATAAAATGAAGAAAATGTCACTTTTTCATAAAAAAATCTAATAATTTCATTATTTATTGGAAATTTACCCCCTATTGATTTTAAATAGGTGTGGCCAGAAGCTAATTGTAAATAAATATATTCTTTATTTGATACATCTGTCTGTATATAATGCACACTATTTAGATGAAAAACTTCTGGAATATTTTTTTTAAAATTAGTTATATCATTAGTAAAAAAAGCTTCCTCACCATTATATGGTAATGGAAACCTTATCAAATCTGTCAACTGTAAAATAATTATATCAAAATCTTCCTCTGAAATTTTATTTATAATCTGTTGTATTGAATACTGTAATGAGCATCCAGGATAAGCAACATTCGTTAATTCACAATTATTATTTTTTGCAAAAATATTTCCCCATGATTTATTAATATCAGTTATTCCAGCGCCAGAAGAATGACTACATCCAGAAAGTAACATTTTTTTTTTCATTTTATAATATTTTTTTTTCATTTAAATTATGCTCATTTAAATTATGCATAACATTTTTGTATTTATTAATTTTTTCCAATTCTTTTACGAAATCATAATATTCTGGGTTGCTTGGCTCCCATATTTTCATAATTTTATATCTTTCGTCTGACATGCTTGGCCATTTAACAACCTTTTGAAATTGTATTACAGTATTAATTTTTGTATGCTTAAAAAGTTTATCAATTAACAAAATAAATTGCTCCATTTCTCTAAAATTATTTTGCTGTACTACAAAAGAAAAAATTAAAGTTTCAATTTTTTCAATATTACTAATAAACTCTAAATTAGACATTAAAACATTCCAATTACCGCCTAATCTTGTTTTATTTTCATATGTATCTTTAGTCGCAGCATCTATTGAAATTTCAGCCATTTTAACATAAGGGTGTATAGCTGTCATTTTACTCCATAGTTTTTCTGACCATAATGAAGCATTAGTATGTAATATAATACTATTAAGAACTGGAAAATCCTCTTTTTTAATATTTGTTAAAAATTCTCTAATTGGAATACTATAAAATGGCTCACCACCTCCACTCAAATATAATTCTTTTAATGTTTCACCATAGTATTTATTTATACTATCTAATAATTTTTTTGTCTTTATAGTTTTTTCTGGTGTATTTGGATAAACATCTGTGCGGCAAGTTGGGCAATGAAAATTACAAGCATCATCTGAACATATTTTGATTCTTTTTGGACCTTTTAGAATATACTTCTCAGGGTCAAATTCCGAAATTGGTCTAATACTACCTGATAGATTTCCAGTATTAATCAAAGTATTATAATGAGGGCAATTTATTGAATTACAACCAATAAAATTACCACTAAGATGACCTTCTCTTACTTTTTTTGCTGGTTCTGATTCCCAATTTTCTGTTAAATTTTCTGACACATGAATATTAACATTATTCCAATCTGGACAACATAAAAATTGTTTTTCTATTGAACCTTCATTTGTAAATTCTCTATGAAACTCAGAATAAATAAAAGGATGTTCACAAAAATAATTTTTTAAATCTATATCTACCATCTTTTTTTATATTATTTTTATATTATCTATTGATTCAAACCATTCTTTATAATATGGATATAATTCAACAAAAGATTCTTTTCTATGTTTATCTTTAATATTTGTGCGATATTTAAAATCTAAACGTATTTCATTTACATCTCTTTCAGTGTCCATATACAAATATTTTTTAAATACATTATAATTTTCTACAATAACAGATTTAATATGCGGATCAATTATACTATTGCTATGTTCATCCAAAACATTAATTAACTTTTCTTTTAGATCATCAGGTAATATATTAATATTATAAATATCTGGAAATGTTAAAACATTATGCATTAAAAATGTATCAATAGAAATACCCAACTCTAACATTCTATCTATAAATTTTGGAAACTCAAATATTGTTAATAAACTAATAGTTGAACTTATATTTAATTTAATGCCATTATCTTGCACTAATTTAATATTTTCCTCTATAACATTCCACTTAGTTCCTTTTCTAACATATTCAGCAATAGTACCCATGGCATCTAAAGATGCATAGATTAATACATTATCTTTCGGAAACTGATTCCACAATTCTATAACATTCCATCTTTTAAAAGTCAATTTAGAGAAATTAGTATTATATTTAATTCTACATTCTGTATTACTTGCAGCAATTAAGTTTTCTAAAATCAAATAATGCTCATCCATTAATAAAGGTTCACCACCAGCAAAATAAACTTCTTGAACATCTTTTATAAACTCATTAACATAATTAAAAGTGTTCTCCAAACTATAATCATTAACATGAATAAGTGACTTAGGCGTTGTAGAACTTCCCCACATTTTAATCTGATCATCATACCAACCAGAACTTAATTCAGGTCCACACGTTCTACATTTAAAATTACAAATATTTGAAAACCTAAAATCCCAATATAGTAACTTAAAATCAGTATTATTACCATAACTATCAGTTGTTTCTATAGCTTTATCTATCATATTTTGCCATCTGACATTTGAAAACATTCTAGTTGAATATGAGCCCATTTCTTCCTGCATTGTACATCTTTTACATAGCATTGGGGTTTTATTATCTAACATCTCTCTACGTAAATTTTTTATAATATCCAAATTCCACATTTCTCGTAGAGTTTTTTCACCAAGATTGCTAATTGGATATTCAGAATCTGATATACAACAAGGATATACGTTACCATTTGGCCACACATGAAGATGAATCCAAGGTAATATACAAAAATGATTACTTATTCTATCACCTGGATTTTCATATTTTGAATTAGTCATAATTTAATTTTTTTATTTTTTTATCTATTGGCATACCAACTAATGATACATCAGATAACCACTCACTAATATTGCCACTTAAAGTTAAATAATTTTTAAAACTCATATCACCAAATTTATTCCTTTCAGTATTATAGGCTGTCTCTAATTCTGGAGACATACTATAATGTTTAAACTCATGATCAATTGTGCAATAATATTCACCATTTTCATTAATATTAAATGTAGTTATTGCACTATAATTGTCTGATAAAGTTCCCCAAGATTCAAAATCTTTTTCTGGATCAAAGGTTATTTTTATATTAAACACACCAAATATTTTATATAATTGATATATTAGTGTGAAAAATTCATTTGCAACATTTTTACTAAAATTAGTTACGTCATCAATATTTTTTATAACATCAAAATCAATATTTGATTCTTGTACTATATATTCTTCTGTATTTTTATTTTTTGTATTAAATTCGAAAAAATCATCCATATTGTCATATTTTTGTCCATTATAAATATGGGAATTAGCATTACTCTCCAAAATCATTAAATATATATGAAATAATTTTAATCTTATAAATCTATTTAAATGAGTATTTTTAAAATCTGTAGTATACCAATTATTTAAAAATCTACTATATTGATATTCATCCCTTTCAATACCGTATAATTTATCATCTTCAACACCTTTCACAGATAAGCCGCCATTATTTACCAATTGACAACCCATTCCAGGAGCTAAACTTGTAATATATTTTCTTAAATTATAAACCATAATATTACTATGATAATAATCAATTAAATTCTCAGTTGGAAAACCAATTATCCAATTTACTTGAGCCTGTATTCCATATTTAAATGCATGCTTTATATTTTCTTCAATTTCCCATATTTTGATACCTTTTCTCATATCTGATAAAACTTTTTCACTTCCAGCTTCTACACCAAAACTTAGAGAGGTGCATCCAGCTTTTGACATTCTAGATATAAAATCTTCATTCATTCTGCCATCACATCTTATATAAGTGTGCCACTTAATATTCAAATTATTATAAATCATCAAATCAAGTAATTCGTTTAAATGTTTTAAATTTCCATTTATTAAACTATCAGTAATTACAAACATATAGAAACCATACTCATTTTGTAGATGTTTAATTTCAGATATTACTCTCGAAGGATTAATTGTTCTAAACTTCCAAAAATGAGATTCATTACAAAAAATACAATTAGCAATACAACCTCTTGATGTTTCTAAACTAATATTACCAGGATGTATATATGCAGATAAATCATAATCGCTATAATCAGAAAATGCGGTATTATCTAAATTTATTTTTCCACCAACTTTACCAATAACCTTTTCATTACTACCATTTTTTAAAAATTCTATAAATGTCTCTTCAGCCTCACTAACAAATATGTGATCAACTTCATTATTGTGAAACCTATTTGATACCATCCATTCACCGCTCATTGAAGCATATGTACCACCAATTATAATTTTAACACTTGGCAATCTTTTTCTTATTTCTCTTATTAAATATACTGATGCTTCAAGAGATGTTGTATATAAACTGAATCCAACTATTGTTGGATTATCTTCAACTATTCTATCAACCACTTTTAATAGGTATGGATTTATTAAATTAGCTAAATATTTTTCATAAAAATCTGTATATTGCCAATAAAATTGATTCTCAGACCTCCAATAATTTTTATCTGTTTTACTCATTAAATAATGATAAGTTTGTATATTTAAATCATAAACTTTACAAGCATATCCAGCAGCTCTAGTAACCCCAACCATTTTAGATAATCCAGTTGGCGGGAACTGTACTGTCCATGATGGAGATAAAATAAAAATTATTCGCTCTTCACCATTATTAAAATCTTTTAATGATATAGGTTCTTCATAATTATTATATTTTAATTTTTTAATTGGATTTCCAAGAAGACGATCAGATAATTTTACACTAAAATTCATATTTTTTATTTATTTTTATATTCTCCACTTTCATAATTTGTTATTCTTCCATCCATAATATTAACATCAGGAATTTTATTATCAACTATTATAGAATCATACCATTCAGCTAATTCTGGAAATGTTTTTTTAAAATCCTTATTTTTTCTACGATTATCATATTGTACATAAAAACTTTTAAAATCATGAAACATTAAATTTTTATCCAATTCTGTTGCATTATGTCCTACTTCCACACTTTCAATATAATCTAATAATCTTTCAATCTGAGATTTTTCACTCAAACTAAGTAAGACATTTTCTCTATTCAAATCAAACCAAATCTTTAATTTGTTATATAATTTTGTTTTTATTTCGTCTGGTAAAGCTAATGGTGACATAAAAGCTGGCCATCTTAAAATATTTAAATCAACATTAGGTCTATTTGATCCATATTTTCTTTTCAAAACTAATATATCATCTAAAAATTCAGTAATACTAAATAAGCATAAACTATTTATAGTCATCATTATAGTTAATGACCTAAATTTTGCTTTTTCAATAAACTCAACCATATTCCTTCTCCAAACATTATAATTTATACCATCTCTAATATAATTCGCATGATCACCATATGATTCATTACTAGTATATAAATCAAATTCTTTAATCTTCAATTCATGTGTCATATTTATCAATTTTTCCAATTGAAGCTTTGTTAATCCTAAATTTGAATTAACTGCCAATCTTAATTGTTCAGAAGGGTGTTGCTTCATAATTTCTACAAATTTCCAGAAATTAGGACTATGTAAAGGCTCACCGCCTGTAACTCTCATCTCATATAATGATTTAGATAATTCTGGCCACCATTCAAAAAACGCATCAACATAAGGATTACTTTTATCTTTTCTTATATAGGCATCAGCCCAAGAACCATCACTATAATATGCACCAGCACTTGAAGTTTTAAACTTCTGATAAGGACCATATTTTTTAATGTCTTTTGCCCAAGTTGTACTATATCCAGTATTACAATAACTACAAGCAAAATTGCAAATTCTATCAAAACTAACTTCGACTGTTTTTAAATTAACATTTTCTCCATATGGTAAATCTTTCAATGATTTAATATCCTCAGGTGTGTATGATAAACTCTTATACACTCTATCAGAAATATTATCTCGACCGATATCTTCTATTTTCCAACAATATGAACATTCCGCAGGTCTTTTACCAGTGAGCATCATTTCTCTCAAAACTTTCTTATGATCTGTATTATGTAAATAAGTTGGATCTATCTTAATTTTCTCTAAATCAATTGGATGTGGCAATGGTAAATGACAAGAATTTGTATAACCATGACCTAAATGTAAACTTGCATTGTACCACTTTGCAGCACAAAATGATTTACTTATTGTATCTAAATTCTCTTCTTTCCATTTTTTTAATTCGTCTGACATAATTTTATTTTTATTTTATATTATTTTAGGTGGTCTTGCAAAAACATTAAATTCATCATTATCAATATTATGCGCTTCTTGTGAACTATAAATTTCACCATGATTTCCATTTCCACTTTTATCCCAAGTTTTAAAATGTGTATTTCTTTCAAAATCATACCACAAATATAAATTTTCTTTTAATTCAATACTATTATGGTAAATTTTTACATTATATATTTCACCACTAAACCAATATATATCACTATATGGACTTCCAACACCAACACATATAGTTTCATTAGAATAATCATACAATTGTCCAAAAGTTTTAGTTTCAAATAATTTATCGTTACAATATAAAGTAAAAGTATTTAATTTTTTTACAACTTTTACTTTAATTACTTGATTAAGATCAATAACCATAAAAATATCTTTATATACATACTCACCATTTTCTAACTCCCACCAACACCATTTAATTGCGTCCTCAAATTCTAAATATGATTGTACATATATACCCATATTACAACCAGTTATACCAAGTACACAATATTCACCATATATCAAATCTACGTTTACTTCAGCTTTAAATATAGCTTCAAAAATATAATCATCCTTCAATAAATTATATTTTTTAATATTAGTTTTATTCCTTGTTTCATTTTTAGCCAAATATGCTAATTTATTTGTAAATTTCATATTTTATATTATTTTTAGGCTATCCTACAATTATGATAGAAATCTTCCAATTCAGGAAAATTTTCACAAAAATTAGTATTACGACGGTTATCGTGCTCTGTTATAAATTTATAAAAATCCCGTCTATGTGTACTCAACTGTTCATCTTCAGCAGAATTAAACCAATCTTTAATTCTATTTATTTTATTTATTTCAATATCTGTAAATCCGTAACCATAAGTTCCAACTCTTATTTGTTCATAAAAATCAGCCAAAATTGCTTGATCTGTTATTTCCTGGGTCCACTCTTTGTCTAATATTTTAATAGACTGATGTTTAGGCCACATAAGATATGATGAATCTAATAATAAAGCTGATCCCCAATACCTATATGAATTGTGATGTTTTTCTTTCATTAAATAAACCCAATCTATCAATTTTTTATAACTTGGAACAGATAAAGCATTATAAGTTGACATTATATCAATAGTTAATGTCTTAAATTTATTAAGTAAAAAATCTACTCTTTCAGTAAACATATTAAAATCTAATCCATTACGAATATATTCAGCTTGTTTTCCAAAAGAATCACATGATGTAAAAATAACAAACTCATGAACTAATTCGTCATCTAATATTTTTTCAATTTTATTCACAAAATTATCAAAAATGTTTTGTGGAATTCCCAAATTTGTATTGATACAAAAATTTAATTTTTTATTTGGAGTTTTTGTATTTATAATATAATCCAAAATATCAAAAGTATCTTTAGATAATAGTGGCTCACCTCCAGTTATTCTAAAAGTATGTAAATCATTGTATAATTCTGGCCACCACTTCCAAAATGCTTCAACATATGGATTAAATTCTAAATGATTATATGGCATAATATCTTGCATTTTCATCCATTGCAAATCATTAAATTTATTGGATGTTTTATATCCTCCATACTTATTAATTTCCTCCATCCATTTAGATGAAAATGTCGGACTACAATACGAACATTTAAAATTACAAGCATTTGAAAAACTAACCTCAACATACTTTGGATTATAATCACTTTGCCAATCAATATTAACTATCTCTTCAAAATATGGTGCAGACCAAGGCTCTGAAGATTTGAATATTCTGTCTGAAAAATTCTTTGAATTATCTTCAGTTTTCCAACAATAATCACACTCTTGTGGTCTTTCACCTTTAAGCATTTGACTTCTAAATATTTTTTTTAGATTCGTATTATGTAATGCTGTTGGATTATTTTCCAATTCTTTTAACGGTGTTTTATGTGGTATTGGATGATGGCAAGAATGAGTTAACCCATTATGTAAATGCATTGTAACTTGAGTCCATTTTGCTAAACACATTCCACATCCTACAGAATCTAATTTTAATTTAGTTTTTTCAAAAACTTCATTTAGCATTTTAATTTATCATTTTTGTATTTATTATCTTTGTATTTGCATAAGTTGTATCATCCACACTAACAACTTCTGTAACACTCAATATATTATTCATTCCATCATTTTTATAATCAATCTTTTTCTGTTGCATTTGAGTGACTAATCTTCTTTCATTTCTTGCTGTTGTCTCTCCTTTTGCCCATTTTCCATTTAAAAATCCCTCATCTGCATGATAAAGACATAAAAAAGAACCTTCTCTTCTATACGGTAAAATATTTTCAATTACTTCTATATCAGATTCAAAAAATTCAACATTCATACCTTCAGCCTCAGTACCATTTATTTTATCAAATACTCCATCCTCAATATCAGTAAAATCATAATGTAGAACAAGATTATTTTTATCATCAAAAACGTTATTGATTTCTTCTGGTTTATAAAATTTATCAAAAATTTTAACTTCTGCTATTGAGCCTTTATAATAAGCGCCAGAATAATTACAATATCCAAGTAAAAAAGGTTTAATACTATCGTGTCTTCTCAAGTTATTTGGAATTGGAAATGGTAAATTTTCTTTTACTCCATTCATATTTCTAATTAATTCATCATTTATATAAAAATATGCATTCTTTTCTTCTTCAGAATATGAAATAGTAGCCCAAGTCCACATTTCTTCAAATCTTTTTGCATAAGTGTACCAATAATGATTTTCTTTATCAAATAGAGTCATTGTGGCAGCTCGGGAGTTATTAAATGATAATCCCCAAGTCCAAGAGCCATCCTTTCTTAAAAGTGGATATTCTATGAATTTTTTATTTTCGTCTCCTACTAACCAAATTGGAACTTTATCTTGTTGTTGTTCTGCTTTAAATAATATAGAAATTGTGTGATCTCTATGTAAACAACTAGAAACTTCTCTTGTTGTAGGTAAAGACATAAGTGAAGAGTCTCCATTAAATTCAGCATAAGGTTTATTTTCATATTTTCTAAATACTTTTCCAGTTGTATAATCTTCAAAATAACATCTCCAAAATAAATCATCATCTTCTTGGCCCCAATCCCAATATTCATTAGAATAGCCATTAGTCTTTTCAACTTGTTTTTTATTAAAAAGAACAACACCACCAAAATACTGATCATAACCTAAGCCATAATTATATTTTGATAATTTTGTTGCAATATGAATCGGATTTTCTTCTGGATATGAATAATCACAAGTTTTATCAAATGGTAACATATCAACATCATGCCAAGCTATATAATCACAGCCATCATTAAATGCATATTCAGCCGCAATATTCTTCATGCCACCACGGTTAAAAAGTCTATCATCAACCTGATGACCAACATAAAAACAATATTCAATTCCTTGTTTATCTAAATGTCTAGATAGACTAGGTATTAATTTTTCTAAATGTTCTTGTCTATTCCTATATGGAATACATATTCCTATTTTATGTTTCATAATCCTACACTAA
>Ga0209083_1003435_pt1 | contig 13246 bp, 14 predicted proteins | sample AM7aDNAmetaG_FD_184132 | JGI IMG/M metagenome (GOLD analysis project Ga0209083, IMG submission 184132) | Freshwater microbial communities from Finland to study Microbial Dark Matter (Phase II) - AM7a DNA metaG (SPAdes) (version 3) | ecosystem: Environmental > Aquatic > Freshwater > Lake ...
GAGAAGCACGCGCAGATACCCACTTCCATGGATCAAAGTTGGACGGCTGGTGCGATACCGCCGCGATGATGTTCTCGCTTTTCTTGAGAGCAGGACGGTCCGTCCCGTTTCCACCCAGGCCGCCTAACGAAAAAACCGCCGGTAAAGCCCTGCAAGGCCCCGGCGGTTGAGGATTGTGCAATGAAGATTTTACCCAACATATCCAGACAAGCAAATGTGTTCGGCGACGATGCCGAACTGGCGATTGCGTTCCACGTCCGCGAAGCCGATAAAGAACGCCTGCTGCTGGAAAACGTCTACGCACCGAACGGCGACGTCGGCGAAGGTGTACGGCTTGCCCGGGCTGAGGGCGTCGATACCTTCACATTCCGGCACTACGAGCACCGTCTGCTGTGGGAGATTGCCTGCTGGGCAAAGGACACTGCGGCCGCGCACGATATGGCCCGGCTGGCGCAGAAGCGTGGAGAGATATTCGTTATCCATGTCCCGCACCTGTTGGATTCATGGCCATGGTGTCCGGGGATGATCACGAAAACGGCGCGCGAACTGCTGGAGTTTGCCCCGGCCGAACGCGAAGCGAGGCTCTGCCGGGCGAGATATATCGCCCTGCTGGCCGGCACCATCAAATCGCACATATCACGAATCGCAGAAGCGAGGGCAGCATGAGCGACTACAAACCCACCGCGGAAGAGACCGAGAACTACACTCCATCGGCTGAGGGACTTCCTGTTGATGATGGCAACGTGACGGAAGATTACGGGCAGGGCGAGGCCGCGCCTGTCGAGCCAGAGCGGGCGACGGAGTTGCAGACGGCGCAGGATTTGGTGAAGGCATACGGCGATCAATTCCGCTTCGATGTGGACAGCAAGCGATTCCTGATCTGGACCGGCCGCGCATGGGAACTGGACCACAAGGGTCAAGTCGCGCGGTGGACGAAGATCATCGCGCGCAGGCAGGGCGTGCGGTTCCAAATGCTGGAAAGCAAGGTAGTAGACCGCCACGTCAAAGCCATGGAAACGGCACACGGCATAAGGGACGTGCAGGTCCTGGCCAGCACTGAACCGGGCATTCCAATTCGACGCGAGGAGCTTGACGCCGATCCTTGGATGTTCAACACCAGAACCGCCGTCATTGATCTGCGCACCGGCCAAGGGCGGAAGCAATGCAAGGGCGATCTGCTGTCGATTGTCGCGCCAGTCGATTATGACCCAAGGGCTGAGGCAAAGCAGTTTCACGCCTTCATGTATCGGATCTTCGATGGCAACGCGGACCTGATGTTGTACGTCCAGAAGCTGCTGGGAATGTGTTTGACCGGCGACGTGCGGGAGCAATTGTTCCACGTGTTCCACGGCAATGGCTCAAACGGTAAGAGCACGCTGCTAGACAAAATCCTTGCCATCATGGGCGACTATGCTGGCGAGGCACCGGAAAGCCTGTTGACCATTCACCGGCACGGCGAACACCCCACCGAACTGGCCGGACTGCTGGGCAAACGCCTGATCGTGGCCAGTGAAACGGAAGACGAGTCGAAACTCAGGACGCAACTGGTGAAGAAACTCACCGGCGATGCCCGGATCACGGCGCGGTTTATGAGGCAGGATTACTTCACGTTCAAGCGGACGTTCAAGCTCGTTCTGATGACCAATCACGCGCCGAAGATCGAGGAAGATTCTGAGGCCACCCGGCGACGGATACGCCTTGTTCCCTTCGAAGTGGTGATACCCAAGGAAGAGCGCGACCTGAATCTGCCGGCGAAACTGGCGGCCGAAGACAGCGGGATACTCAATTGGATGATTGAAGGATGCCTGCTGTGGCAGCGCGAGGGGCTTAAAGCACCTGCGGAAGTAGACGCGGCGAGTGCAACCTACTTCGCAGAGAATGACCGGGGATTTGCTGACTTCATCGCCCAGTGCACCATGATCTACGATGGCGCACGGGCAACCCGCGCAGACCTGTACTCCACCTATGAGCAGCATTGCCAGCGCATCGGCGAACGCAACCCGATGAGCGCCAACACCCTATACGAACGTGTCCGCCGACTCCCAAAGGTCAAGGATATCTCATTCAGGCAGGACGATAAGGTGCAGCGGGGATTCGCATGGATCACCATCGCGCTGGGGGGTGTCCAGTGACCAGTATCACCATGCCTGTTGCAGATGTTACACCTTGTTACACCCTTTGCCGGTTTATCGCCCTACACGCGCGTGTGTATAGAAGTCATACGGGAAACCCTGTAACAACCTGCAACACCTGCAACACCACTTCACGCCATGGAGGTGCAAATCATGCCTAATACATTATACGTGCTAGAGTTACGCGATATTGGCGGCGACGTACCGGTCGAGTGCAGGTTGCGATCTGCCCTTAAGCACCTACTGAGATTTCACCGGCTGAGGTGCACTTCTGTCAGGCTGGCCGAGCCGATCATCGCGGCGAAGGCTAAGGCGCAGCAGGGGAAGCGAAATGACATTCCGCAGATATCTGCGAAAGGTTCGGCCAAGCCCATCGACACTCGCGCCGAGCTTGCCAAGTCCGCTGGCGTATCCCATGACACCATCGCCCCGGCGACGGCTGGCCCGCACAACCACGTTGAGCAGGCCGCGACGATATCCGCAGACCCCCAGGAACAAGACGCGCCAGAATTGCAGCTATTGGAAAAGACAACCCCGACGGCGAGTGCCAACGGGATAGACCCAAGTGGCCGGCGATGACCGGCAGGAAAGAGACTTTATGACAGAGCGTGAAAAGAGACTTGAGCGGGAAGCTGCGGCTTTCAGGCAGCAGATGGAAACGCGGCGACAGGCAGAGGCCCACGTTGCGTTTGTAAAAGGCGGCCGCAGACCCACGTGGAGCGGCGAGCCCGTTCCATCGAAGCCGAAGCGGCCCACCGGGACACTGGCGAACTTCCAATTTGAGAGCGACAAGCAGTAACACCGAACCCCGGCCGAAGTGCCGGAAGGACCAAAGATCATGGCCGATTTGATAGACAGACTGATGGGCAATAGTGAAGTGGTTGACGTTCAACCGCAACAGCAACAGCAGACCAGCATGGACGCTGCCACCGGCGGTTATGTGGTGCAAGATGAACCGGCGCCAGAGCCGGAACTGACTGGTGAAGTAGGCCGGAAGATCCGGGCGCTCTTATCGCAACGCAAGGCCGCTGCCATTGGGCAGTATGTGGGCATGGTCAAACGGCTGGCCAAGGGCGAAACACTCGCCGATGACGAATTGCTGGCGCTGGCAGATGCGGCCCGCACACTTCGCTATGACTCAACGCAGATCGACAGCGACGTTGAGTTGGTGAAGCGGTATGCCCAACTGCGGAGCGTCGGCAAAGAGTTTGGAACTCTGACGAAAGAACTTGCCAAGCTTACCGCCGCCCGTGATGAGCACTACACGAAACTTCTCGCCGTGATTGAACACCAGAAGAAGCTCGCCAATGCCGTCGATACCGCGACAGGCCGGCGCGATTGGTTGGCGGGCAAGCTCAGCGACGCGGACAAGCTGAAGGCACAACACCCGGAACTGTTGGGGAAGGAATAGACTTTCGTAACCCTTGCCACGTCGGGCATCCTCTGACCCCGGCGGCCGGGACGTATTCCGCGGCGCAGACCGTGACTGCTGGCACAATCACGGAAGGTGCGGCGCTCGAGCCTTTGACATCGGCGAGCCTTGCTGTGGGGCGTCCAGTGGTTGCACGTGGACTGCTGGGCGCCCTACGGCAGAACGACCCCGGCGGCTGGATCACGGGTCCTTCCGCGAGGTCCGAGACGAGCCGAAGGCGACAAAGTTCGCCTCTTTTACTTCCGGCCCGTCCGAAAAGTCTTAGCGTACACCAGCGATTGCGCTGGAGAACAGGTAAACCATGCAAGAGAACGAAACACCGCTGTCATTGCGAGCACTGGCCCGGGCGATGGATCGCGCCGTTGGGCAGGTTGCACGCGAGGCCAAGCAACGATCCTTCCCCCGCCATGTAGTCGGCGGCCGGACGGTCTATTACCTATCCGAAGCCGAGCTTTGGCGGCATAGAAATATCAAAGAGCGAACGCGGCGACGTTCACCGGCGCCAGCGCTCGAGGCCCGGGACGAGATTGACTGGCGGCAAGCGATTACCGTGAAGCCCGAACAACTCCGCGACGGCGGCTTGCTTCCAGCCCGGAAGCTCTTTGGCGACAGGGCGGGCACGCTCAAGGCCAGCGAACTGGATGAGCTATCCCGATGGATGAGCTATGCCGTTGCGGAACTCTTGGTCGACGCGGCCCAGAAGTTACATGGAACTGCGGATATCTTGGAACGTGCACCGGTCGAATACTACGCCACCCTGATTGACTCCGTCGGCGATCGCGCGATTGCCGATGCACTGAATGGCATGGCATGGCATTGGGCTGGTCAACGACATCCTGAATGGCAACCCGTATCAACAACGAAAGCAGGTGACTTGTGAACAACGATGATAGACTCTTTGCGGTAACGGCGGCGGCGATCACGTCAATGGACCCGAAAAGCCCGACGGTCAGCGCCATCGCCCAGGAGCTTGGCGTTTTGCGAACCGAGGTCGAGGCCGGCCATGCACTTCCTGCAAAGGCCCGGGAGTGCCTGATCCAGTGCCTCTACGTCTTGAACACTGCACCGCAACTCACCGAACTGCGGACAGCGGTACGCGACGTGTTACGGGCTGAGGCCAGCAGGCTCACAGGATCACCGGTCGTACCTGGCTGACAAGAGCCGCAACTCCCAGCCGAACTCGCCACCGTTGCGGATATGGCACCTGCTGGACATCCTGATCACCGCACCGGTCATGTCGTGATAGTTCCGTCAGAGCTGGTGACAAAACCCCCCGCAACCCATGGGAAGTAGAGGTTTTGTCACTGGCCACGTAGGAGCAGGCCGGATCACGTCCACCAGACCCCGACATCTATCTCCGTCCAGAGCAGACCCCGGCACCGTCATGGTGGCTGGGGTCTATCTCTTCGATTCGAATAGATGCCAGACCGGCGTACCACCCGGCCGGACCTGAACAGGTTGTTCAGGTAGCCCCCAACCTGGATCATTCATCCAGGTTGACCGCACCTGTGTACTGTGCACAGGTAGATCACCCCACCCGTTGACGATCACCATCTCCTGCTGATCACCCCACCCCAGACCGGCCACCCCTGCAAATCCACCCCGATTCCCGTCTGCGGTAGCACCGGGGTAGCACGGAAGAAAACCCCAAGCAAAAACCCCTGTTGGCTTACATGCGTTTTGAGCAGTAACCACAGGGGTATTATTCAGTATTCCCGGCGGGGCTCGAACCTGCAACCTTCGGCTCCGGAGGCAGAAGGCCCCGGCATACCTTCGGCTTTCAGGACCTTAATGTACTTGACTTTATCCGGACTTTCCTGCATTATTCTCCTTACCGTGCTACCAAAGACATTAACACGTTTGACCCCAATCGGTAGCACCGGGGTAGCACCGGCGATCTGGTGCTACTAGACCGATAGCCTTTGGTTAGGAGCAGATCATGGCAGAGCCCATGCTGAGGATCGCGGGTGAGAGTGAAAAGGCATTGCCCAAGCGGATCGCCTTCACGGTCGATGCCTTGAACCGAGTGAAGTGTCCGCCCGACCGGGATCGCGTCTACGTCTACGATTCCCGTCGGCCCGGTCTGTGCCTGATGGTGACAGACAGCGGCAAAATGAGCTTCTACGTCTACCGCAAGGTGCATGGCAGGCCCGAGCGCATCCGGTTGGGCGGGTATCCCGATATCAGCATCGAGCAGGCCCGGAAGATGGCCGAGAACACCGGCAGCGCGATCGCCAATGGCATAGACCCCATGGCCGAAAAGCGATCCATCCGGAAGGATGCGACACTCCAAGAAGTTTGGAATGACTACCTTGCGGTAAGGGCAACCGAGTTTCGCGCCAGTACGCTGGTGACTGACAAGAGCCGATTTGCGACCTGTTTCGACAGTTGGAAGAGCCGGAAGATCCGATCTATCCGTCGCGAGGATGTAGGCCGGCTCCTGCGCGATGTGGGCAAGGATAGAGGGCATGTGACCGCGAATAGAGCAGGCCAGTTGCTCCGTCGCCTGATGAACCACGCCAAGGTTATCCCCAACCCGTGCTACAGCAGCAAGAGAGACCCGTTGTTCTTCCATGAGCAGCAGAGAGACCGCCACCTTGCCGGCGACGAACTGGCGAGGCTTATGGCCACACTGGACACGGAGCCAAACCAGACGATTGCCGACTTTATTCGCCTCGCCCTGTGGACCGGACAGCGGCGCGGCAACGTCGCCTCTATGAAGTGGTCCGAAGTGAATCTTGAGCTCCGGACGTGGTCGATACCGAGTGAGAAGTTTAAGACGGGCAAGGCTATCACCGTGCCCCTGGTCGATGCTGCAATCGACGTGCTCAAGCATCGGCCGCGCGGCGAATATGTTTTCCCCAGCGACTCCAAAGCCGGCCACCTGATCGAGCCGAAAGCTGCATGGAAGCGCATCTTGACCAATGCCGGGATTGGCAATTGTCATATTCACGATCTGCGCCACACCCTCGCCACATGGGCAGTACAGCACGGCGAGGGACTACAGGCCGTCGGCAAGCTGCTGGGGCACGCTCGCATTGCGACCACCGAGAGATATGGGCATATCGCCGTTGAGCAGGCCCGCGGCGCCGCGGTGACGGCGAGCGATGCCATGATCGCAGCAATAGAGGCATCGAAGAAAGCAGCGAAGAAGTCGGCAAAGAAGAGCCCGAAGGCAAAGACGGTGAAACAGGACCAGAAGGTGACACCATGAACGCCAACCGACCACTTGCCAGAGCCATTCAGGCGCTGTTGAAGAGCGCGACAAAGGCCAAGGCCGACAAGGTATGCGACCTCGCGGACAAGGCAGTCCGGCAGTACGTAGAAGGCCGCCCAGAGCGATACCAGCGAGCCAACGCCAACGCCCTGGCCGATGGCATGGACGGAGTAAGTAGAGCAGACTTCGCAGAGCATGAATTGCGGAGAATGAAAGCGGGAATGCTCCCCGTTTCATTCATGGAGCAGGTGAAGACGGCGGCAAGGGATATCGTCGCCGGAGATTGCAGCAAACATGATCGCGCTTGGCTCGCCAGCATGGCGATGGATCTTGACACCCCGGCAGAAGTCCACCCCGTGCCATTCAAGCTGGGTCCGATGCATGCGACGCTGTCTGTCAGCACGGAAGGGAAAGTCACAGAGTCACATAAACCGGGCACTGCTCCAATACCATTCCATCCCCGAACGCGGCGTTTGATCGAGCATGAAGCGGATCGCATACGCAAGAAGAGGAAGTCTAAGAAGGCCACCGATGCGCTAAAGCACAAGGCTGAGGCGACGAAGGCGAAGATCATAGAACGATTCAACGCTGATCCGTGGCACAAGCGCCGATGGCAAGGCGGACTGAGGGCTGATGTTGTCGCGGCGATCCAACGAGATTGGAAAGATGCCCCAGAAGATGACACGATCCGCAACACTGTTAACGCCTACCTAACTTCACTCCGAAAACCGTAAGGTGTCCGGGACCACCCCGATAGCGCCATTAAGTTAGACCCAACTAAAGAAAGGTCTGACTATGGCAAACGTTCTACAGAATCTTCCCGCACTGATGAATGACGCTGAGACGGCGGCAATGCTGGGTATCAAACCCGGCAGTCTTCCCGTTTGGAGAAGCACGCGCAGATACCCACTTCCATGGATCAAAGTTGGACGGCTGGTGCGATACCGCCGCGATGATGTTCTCGCTTTTCTTGAGAGCAGGACGGTCCGTCCCGTTTCCACCCAGGCCGCCTAAGAAGAAACCGCCGGTAAAGCCCTGTCAGGCCCCGGCGGTTGAAGGATTGTCACATGAGTATAGCACAAGCACCATCCCATCCGCAATCGATTCATCCGACTACTGATACCGTCGTGAACATCCCGCGCGAACTCCTGGACCGCCCCCAGTGGGTACTGTGGCGGCTGGAAAACCGCGACGGAAGGCCAACAAAGATTCCGTATCAGATCAGTGGCGTACGCGCATCATCTACCGATCAAACAACGTGGAATACGGCCGAAGCTGTCTGGGACGTATACCAGGACGGCGGTTACAGCGGCATTGGGTTTGTATTCTCTACCGATGATCCTTACTGCGGCATAGACCTCGATGACAGTGTCGATGAAGAGGGCAACCTTATGCCGTGGGCGATGCCTATCGTGGCGAGGTTGAACTCCTACACGGAGATCTCGCCATCCGGCACCGGCGTCAAAATCTGGATCAAGGCGAGGCTTCCAGAACGCGTAAAGCACAAGGTGAAGTACGACAGCGGGGAGATCGAGGTCTACGACCAAGGCCGATACTTCACCGTGACCGCGGCGCACCTGGCCGGGACGCCTGCCACCATCGCGGATGGGCAGGAGGCATTGGATTGGCTGATCGGTCTGGCGTTCGCGCAACCGAAAGCCGAGAGGCCGGCCGGATGCAATACCGGAAGCGATGATGTTCAGACCGCCATCGAGGCCATCGAGCATCTCGGCACTTCGCGCGCCGACGATTACAACACGTGGTTGGCGGTGGGCATGGCCGCATACACCGTATCGTCTGGCTCAGGAATGCTGTCCGCATGGACCCGGTTCAGTGAGAAGTCTGCCAAGTATCAGGAGGGGGAGACAGAGCGGAAGTGGCGAGGATTCAAGAGCGGACCTTCACAGATTGGGGAGCTTATCACGTGGGCGAAGCAGGACAGCGGCTGGCGGCCGAGCAACACACATCACCATGTGGACCGTGTAGATCATGCTGGCGTGGATGAGCCGTGGCCGGACCCGTTGCCGTTGCCGAATGGTCTGCCACCGGTTCAACTCTTCGATTACGACCTACTCCCTGACTCCCTGCATAACTGGATCAAGGACATCGCCGACCGGATGCAGGCTCCACCCGATTACTGCGCCACCACCGCCATGGTAGTGGCCGGCAGTCTGATCGGGCGCAAGGTGGGCATGCGCCCCAAGGCGCACGACGACTGGACCGTCGTATGCAACCTTTACGGCGTCAATATTGGCCGGCCGGCGCTGCTCAAATCACCTGCGATGCAGGAGATCCTCAAATACCTGCAACGGAAAGAAGCCGAGGCCAAGAAAGAGTACGACGAAGCGATGCAGCGACACGAGGTCGAGCAACTGGTGGCTGAGGCAACCAAGAAGGTGCGGAAGGAAGAACTCAAGGCCAAGATCAAGAATGGCGAGGACGCTGGGGATCTCGCGGATCAACTGGCCGGCGGCGCCTGCGCCGAGCCGGTACGGAAGCGGTCCTTGATGAACGACACAACCGTCGAGAAACTCGGTGTGACCCTGGCCGACAACCCCAACGGCGTGCTGATCTTCCTGGATGAGCTGATCACATTCCTCCGTACCATGGATCGCGACGGCCACGAGGGAGACAGGGGTTTTTACCTGACCGCATGGAACGGAGACAGCCGATTCACATACGACCGAATCGGGCGTGGTACGGTGGACATCGAGGCCGCCATCGTAAGCATCATCGGCGCGATTCAACCGGGGGTATTGGGCGACTATCTTCACGGTGCGGTAAATGGTGGCGCTGGGGATGACGGTCTGATGCAGCGATTCCAGATGACGGTCTGGCCCGACGTTCCATCCACCTGGCACAACGTGGACCGTTACCCGAACTCTGCCGCACGCGACGCGGCATATGCCGCACTAGATCGGCTGGCGACATTGGACCCCGACGGAGTTAAGGCGATGCACGACGCATACGACCGCGATGCGATGCAGTTCCTGCGTTTTGACGCTGAGGCACAGGAGGTATTCGATGCATGGAGAGCCGATCTTGAGTCCCGTATCCGGCGGCCCGGCGAACACGCATGCATCGAGGCGCACCTGGCGAAGTACCGGAAGCTGATTCCGGCTGTGGCGCTGATCCTGCACCTGCTCGATGGTGGAATAGGTCCGATTCCGACGACGGTGATTCAGAAGGCCGTGCGGTGGGGAGAGTATCTCGAAAGCCATGCCCGGCGAGTCTACGCATCCATTACCGAAGCCCCTGCTGTGGCATCGCGGCACCTGGCCGGCCGCATCGAGAGCGGGATCGTGAGCGACCTATTCACTGCTCGTGATATCTACCGCATGGGGTGGACTGGACTGGATAGGCAGCAGACCGACGCTGCTATCGACGTGTTGATCAGCCTGAACTGGGTCGAGGAACGCATCGAGCCAACTGGCGGTAGGTCCAAAACCCGGTACGCGATCAACCCGAAAATCACCAAATCCTCTGCCAGTGAACTGACAAAGCTGCCAAAGGACCCTTCTGGCGGTTCTGTCAGTTGCAAATCCAGTGAAAACGCGATTTCGGAGGTGCGCTGATGTCGTACCTGTTGGAACTGATGGATCTGGGCAGCGACGTGCCGGTCGAGTGCAGGTTGAGGCACATTCTCAAGAGACTTCTGCGCGATCACCACTTCCGATGCACTTCTGTCAGGATGGCTGCCACCGGCCACCAGCAGAAGCAGGACGGCGAGCAAGGGCAGGGGGTGAGTGAAGACACCACCAGCACGGCGGTAGTGCCAGCGGCCCAGCGAATCGAATTATCAGATACCTCTGCTGGCGAGTGCCGGCAGCAGCACAAACCCAACACCGTCAATGAACGGTAGAGAGAAGTTGATATGACCGAGACACACAGACAGAAATTGCTTCAGGAAAGTGAACGATTCCGGCAAGAGGCCGAGTACCGAAGAAACGACCGCCGGCCGAAGTGGTCTGGTTCACCGATGCCATCGAAGCCGAAGCGTCCGACCGGGACACTGGCAAACTTCACGTTTGAAAGCGACAAGCAGTAACACCAAACAGCCGGAAACGGCGAAAGGATCACAATCATGGATCTCGCAGAACGAATCTTGAAAGAACGCGGCGAAGTGGTCGAGGATCAACAGGCCCAGGCCACCAGCGACATGGGCGCTACGGGCGATGATCTGCCGGAAGTGGAGCCTGTGGAGCTTGGCGGCGCGATCGGCCAGAAGGTCCGAGCGCTTCTATCGCAACGCCAAGCCGTTGCCGTGGGGCAGTACGTGGGCATGGTCCGGCGGCTGGCCAAAGGCGAAACACTCGCCGATGACGAACTGCTGGCGCTGGCTGATGCGGCCCGCACACTTCGCTATGACTCATCGCAAATCGACAGCGACGTTGACGTGGTGAAGCGGTATGCCCAGCTCCAGAGCGTCGCCAAAGAGCATGGGGCTTTGGTCAAAGAAGTGGCCACCGCCACCGCCGGCGTTGAGCGGCACTACCAGAAGGTTTTGAGCGTGGTTGCCGAGCAGAAGAAGCTCGCAGACGCCTTGGACATTCTGAAAGGCCGGCGCGATTGGCTGGCTTCCAGGCTCAGCGACGGCGAGAAGCTGAAGGCACAGAATCCTGATTTGTTGGGGCAATAGAAGTTGGGTTCGGCAACCCCGGCGACTTGCCGTCGTCGTCGGGGCGGTCAACTGTCGCAAACAGCGGTTGACCGGCTGGTGAAAGGTGGTCGGGGTGCAAGCCCTGGCCACCTTCGCCAGAGCTGCTGGCGAGCGTCAAGAATCATGGGAAAACGATGATCTGTAAAAGCGAAAACTGTCCGGCGACTCAGGATGACCCGGAACGCCACACTCCCATACGGAGACGCTGGCAAGGCCCTACCGCACGTCCGCGATGGCAGGCTGTCAGACTACGGCCGCGAGCACGGAACGCGGGAAACAAGCAGCGGCGGCACCTGCAACGCCCCAAGGGCATGCGGCTGGGAATCCCAAACCCAAGGTACTACCCCGAGGTCCGAGACAGCGTGGAAGTCACAAAGTTCATTCTTTTTACTTCCGGTCCTGGCCGAAGTGGGTGAGAACGGTTGAAGAGAACACCGGCGACGCGCCGGAGAACGGATAAGCCATGAATGCGAGCGAGAAACCTCTTAGTCTACGAGCACTGGCCAGAGCAATGCAGCGATCTGTAGGGCAGGTTGCACGCGAGGCGAAAATGCCAAACTTCCCCCGGCATATAGTCGGCGGGAAGGTGATCTTCTACCTCAGCGAAGTGTTGGACTGGCGGCACAGGAACATCAAAGAGCGACCGCGACGTTCACCAGCGCCGGCGCTCGAGGCCACGGCGACGGATGATGGCGAAATCACCCTGCGGCAAGCTATCACGGTGACGCCTGAGCAGCTCCAGGACGGCGGCGTACTCGCAATCCGGAAGCTGTTTGGGGACGTGGTGGACCAAATCACTGGCCCTGAATGGATAGAGTTGGCCCGATTTGCGACCGTTGGCGCTGGCGTTCCTATGGTGGAGGCGGCCCAAGGGAAGGTCAGAGACTCCGCACCGCCGGGATACTACAGCCGATTGTTTGACCTCGCCGGCGACAAGGCGCTCGCCGTTTCGATCCGCGATTGGGAATGGCGCTGGGTGGGGCTGCGCCATCCGGCGTGGCAAGCGGGCATCCTGAAGTTGTTTGACGAAAACTCGAAAGGGTGACTTATGACCAATGATGGACTACCGGGCTTCAGGAACTGCGCGCGGCTATCCGCCATGTTCTGATGGCAGAAGCTGGCCGGATTGTCGGCACACCGGCAGCAGGCCCAGGCCGATGATGACCGCAACTCCCGACCGAACGCGCCACGATGCGAACTGTGGCACCTGCTGATCACCATGGCCACCGCGCCGGTCATGTCGTGATAGTTCCGTCAGAGCTGGTGACAAAACCCCCCGCAACCCATGGGAAGTAGAGTTTTTGTCACTGGCCACGTAGGAGCAGGCTGGATCACCACGTCCACCAGACCGCGATATCTATCTCCGTCCAGAGCAGACCCCGACACCGCCATGGCGCTGGGGTCTATCTCGTTGTAGGCGGGAATGATCACCACGACCACCACGGTCTATCTCTGCAGTCTGCAGTAATGCCAGGCCGGCGTACCACCCGGCCGGACCAACTTATCAATTTGATAAGTCAGACCGCACCTGAACAGGTTGTTCAGGTAGACCGCACCTGCGCACCGTGCGCAGGTTGACCACCCCACCCGTTGACGATCACCATCATCGTGCTGATTGACCCCCAGACCGGCCACCCCTGCAAATCCGCCCCGATTGCCGTCTGCGGTAGCACAGGGGTAGCACGGAGCAAAACCCCAAGCAAAAACCCCTGTTGGCTTACATGCGTTTTGAGCAGTAACCACAGGGGTATTATTCAGTATTCCCGGCGGGGCTCGAACCTGCAACCTTCGGCTCCGGAGGCAGA
>Ga0209083_1003436_pt1 | contig 13243 bp, 13 predicted proteins | sample AM7aDNAmetaG_FD_184132 | JGI IMG/M metagenome (GOLD analysis project Ga0209083, IMG submission 184132) | Freshwater microbial communities from Finland to study Microbial Dark Matter (Phase II) - AM7a DNA metaG (SPAdes) (version 3) | ecosystem: Environmental > Aquatic > Freshwater > Lake ...
GCCGTTAATGACTCAAGTCAAAACGGTTTGGTTTTGGTCCCCAGTTACAAACCTTATAAACTTTATAAACCTTATGAACTTTATTAACTTTTTAGCTTATTTATTTCCTTCATCAACTCTTCCACCAGATTCTCTTCTTTCACCCTCTTAATAACCTTTCCGTTCTTGAACAACATACCCATGCCTTTGCCGCAGGCTATGCCAAAATCGGCTTCGCTTGCCTCACCCGGACCGTTTACAACACAGCCCATAACGGCGACCTTGAGGGGACGCGAAATTCCGGAGACGAGGCGTTCTACTTCCTCTGCAATCGGGAAAAGAGATACTCCGCACCTGCCGCAGGTAGGGCAGACAATAAGGTCGACACCTTTGTCGCGAAGCTTCAGAGTCTTTAATATTCCGTAGCCTACGCGGATTTCCTCAAGCGGCTCTCCGGCAAGCGAGACGCGGATGGTGTCTCCCAGCCCGGAATGCAGGAGGGTTCCTATCCCGACAGCGGACTTGATTGTACCCCCCGAAACCGTGCCGGCCTCGGTTACTCCCACATGGAAAGGATAATCGCACTCCTTCGCCATGCGCGTATAAGCTTCTATGGTTGTCAGCGTGTCAGAAGCCTTTAGAGAGAGTACGATATCTTCAAATTTATTCCTTTCGAAGAAACGTATAAACGAGACCGCCCTTTTTACCATCTTTTTCGCTGTCACCGCGGCGCTTTCATGCCTCTGTCTGCCCGAGTACTTTTCCAAAGAACCGGCGTTAACGCCTATCCTTATTGGAATACGGGCGGATTTGGCGGCGGAGATAATTCCTTTAACTTTCAGGTCGCTTCCGATATTCCCGGGATTTATCCTGATCTTGTCCGCGCCCGCTTCGATGGCCAGAATAGCCAGTTTGCTGCTGAAATGAATATCGGCAACCAGCGGGATTTTTATGCCGGCTTTTATCAGTTTAATTTTGCGCGCGGCTTCTTCGTCCAAAACAGCGCATCTGATTATTTCGCAGCCTGCCGACTGAAGCTCTTTTATCTGAGCAATGGTAGCGGCAACATCCCTGGTATCAGTCTTGGTCATTGACTGAACCGATACCGGAGCCCTGCCGCCTATGGCAATATTTCCGGCCTTGACCGGACGGGTAACGCGTCTCATCTGTTCATCGTCCTTATGACCATGTTGAAGATGTCCAGCGAAAATACACCTATTATCATTACCATCACAATAGCCCAGCCGGCGTACATCAAAGCCATCTGGGTCTTTAAAGGAACTGGTCTTCGTATTATTCCTTCAAAAAGATAAATAAGTATTACCCCGCCGTCAAGCACCGGAATCGGCAGTATTAAATTTAACGCTCCTACTATGGTGCTGAGCAGAGCCGTAAGCAACAGAAGCTGGGTTGGGCCTTTTTCGGCCGCTTCTCTCGCCATCTGAAACATCATTATAGGGCCCCCGACGGAATCTTTTACCGACTGTTTCCCTTTAGCCATCAGCCAGAGCGCCTTGACCTGAAGCAGCGTCAGCGAAACAGGTTTTTCTACTGCCATCAGGAATGAGTCCTTCAAGCCGTAGGATTTCTTGTAAAACATCGTCGGCCTTGACGAAATACCAATCATATATTTTTTCGAGATAATGTTATCCTTAACAGGAGTAACCACCCGGTACTGTTCCTTCCCACCGCGGCTTACCAGAAATTTCACAGGTTTGCCGTCGCAAGTTTTCACCACATCAATAATGTCGGTGAACTGCGCTATTTCTTTCTCGTTCGCCTTGAGTATCAGGTCGCCGCTCTTCAGTCCGGCTTTGTATGCCGGCGTCCCGACGCTGACGTCAACAACCGCAGGCAAGAAGATTATCAGCCCGAAGGGGTTCTTTCCGGAAAGTTCCACGCTAATTGCTTTCTTCCGGCCCGAACGTTCTATCTCCGCAGTAAACGCGGTCTTCTCTCCAATCTCCTCGTACAGTTTATGCGTAAGCTCAGCCGGCTTGCCGTCAATAGCAATTATGGCGTCTCCTTTTTTAAAACCGCAGTGCTCAGCGACAGACCCCTTCTCCACTGAACCCACAACAGAAGGGCTGGTGCCGTACTGAATCCCTGAAAGGAACACAAGAAAAAATATAATGACTCCGAGAACCAGGTTGATAAAGGAACCCGCGAAAGTTATAAAAATCTTCGACCACCAGGGCTGCCCCAGGAACTCGTGCTTCTCAAAAGTGTCTTTGCGCCTGAGATTGTTATTAACCTCTTCCGAAGGCTCGTCGCCCGCCATCTTGACATAGCCGCCGAGCGGGAACCAAGATATCATGTATTCCGTGTGACCTCTTTTGAAACCAATCAGCTTGCCGCCCCAGCCGAGCGAGAATTTAAGCACTCTGACGCCCATTATTTTTGCGGCAAAAAAATGTCCGGCTTCGTGCACGAAGACGACCACCCCGAAAGCGACAAAGGCTGCAATATAAGGCAGCGCGCCCTCGGCAAGAGCTAAAATATCCCGGAGTAAACTACCTGTCATTTGCTATCTCCTTTTCAGCGGCTGACCTGGCCCAGTCACCGGCAGAAAGTATCTCTGTCAGTTTTGGGTACAAAATAGTCTTATGGGCAGCCATAACTTTTTTTATTATCCTTGGAATATCCATGAAACCGGCTGATTTCGATAGAAACGCGTCAACAGCCGTCTCGGCGGAGGACGCCAGCACCGCCGGCATGGTACCTCCCTTCACAAGCGCCGTGTAGGCAAAACCCAGGCATTCGAACCTGGCAGTATCTGGTCTCGTAAAAGTAAGCGGACCGCACGCCGTGAGGTTCAGCCGGGGAAGATTGTTATTTATCCTCTCAGGCCAGCTCAACGCGTACTGTATTGGAAGCTTCATATCTGTGATACCGAGCTGAGCCATCACCGAACCGTCAGAGAACTCAACCAGCGAATGGACAATGGATTGGGGATGCACCATTACGTCTATTTTCTCCGGTGGCATGCTGAAAAGATGATGCGCCTCTATTACCTCAAACCCTTTGTTCATTAGGGTCGCCGAGTCCACCGTTACTTTGTTTCCCATTTCCCATGTTGGATGCGCCAGGGCGTCCTCAACCGTCACCTTCTCAAGCTCCTTTTTTGAAAGGTCCTTGAAAGGCCCGCCGGAGGCCGTGAGTATCAATTTCCTCACGCTTGCCGGCGATTCGCCGTTCAGGCACTGAAATATAGCCGAGTGCTCGCTGTCAACCGGGAGTATTTTCACTCCCTTTGCGCGGGCAAGCTTCATTACGTAATCACCCGCCGTTACAATGGATTCCTTGTTTGCCAAAGCGACATGCTTCCCTCTCTTAATAGATTCCAGAACAGGCACCAGTCCCGCCGAACCCACAACAGCAACAAGCACCAACTCCGCCTGAGTTTCGCGGACAAGTTTTATCATTCCCGTCGTACCTGCGTAAACTTTCGGCCTGTACTTTCCTTTGAATGAGGACGCGAGGAGTCCTGCGTTCACTTCGTCTTTAATGCAAAGGAGAGACGGTTTGAATTTCAAGGCCTGCTCTTTCAAGAGCGCGGCGTTCCCCCAGGCGGAAAGAGCTACCACCTCAAAACGCGCGGGAAACGCGGCAGCCACCTTCAGGGCGTTAACGCCGATGGAACCGGTTGAGCCCAGTATTGCTATCTTTTTTCTTGTCATAGGAAATATTTCATGAGCAGGATGAAGACCGGCGCGGCCAGCAGGAAAGAATCAAGCTTGTCCAGCAGCCCCCCGTGCCCGGGAATTATGTTTGAAGAATCTTTTACTCCGGAAAACCTCTTAATAAGCGACTCCGTAAGATCCCCCGTCTGAGCGCTCAGGCCCAGGATTACGGCAAAGAGCACCGCCTTGCCCGCGTCCAGTTCAATGAACCTGCCGCCCGTAGCCAGCTTAAAAACCAGGGCCGCCGCGGCGACCACGGCCAACCCGCCCAAAAGGCCTTCGATTGATTTTTTTGGACTGACCGGCTTAAGCAGTTTATGTCTTCCGATTGCAGTGCCTATGAAATAGGCCGCGCTGTCATAGATCCAGACTACACCGAAGAGGAAAAGCGAGTAGGAAGGCCCAAAGTGTATTACCTGAAGCAGCTGAACGCCAAGCACTATGATGTAAAAACCTCCCAGCACCGTGAAAGCCATTGAGAGCATCCCGTTTTTTATGTCCTTGTTGAATATAGGCGGGACCAGAACCAGCGCGGCGTAAAGTATCATCAGCGCGAAAACCTCGGTGATGTCAAACGCCGGAGGAGTTTTTTTTAGGAATTCGTATACGCAGATGGCGAGGAAAAGCAGGTTAGTCCAAAGCATTGTTTTAATACCTGTTTTTTTCAGCATAAGATGGTACTCTATCAGCGCCCCCGCGAGAGCGCCTATTATTACGAGGTCATAAACTACGGGGTTCTTAAAAACAGAGAATAGGAATACGGGAAGGAATACCAGGAACACCGCTATACGGACAAACCTTTCCATCATATCCCCCCGAAACGCCGTTCGCGTTTCCTGTAGGCTTCAAGCGCTTCGTGCAGGCTGGCGGCCGTGAAATCAGGCCAGAGAGTCTGCGTGACATAAAACTCAGAATAAGCTATCTGCCAGAGCAGAAAATTCGAAACCCTCATCTCCCCGCTGGTCCGGATGAGCAAATCCGGGTCCGGAATGCCTCCCGTGTAAAGATAATCGGAAATCAGGTCTTCATTTACGGCAGCCGCCGCAGACTCGGGAGTAATACCCGTTCCTGAAGAGAGTACATCCGAGACAATCCGCCGCACAGCGTCGACAATCTCTATCCTGCCGCCGTAATTCAAAGCGAGACTGAGGACCATTCCATTATTGCCGGAGGTTTCCTGCATTGCCTTCACGAGCTCTTTTTGCACAAAAGCCGGTAATTCCTTATACCGGCCTATCACATTGAACCTGATGTTGTTTTTCATCATGGTCCTCTTTTCCTTAAGCAAAAATATTTTGAGGAGCCTCATGAGGAAACTGACTTCTTTCTCCGGCCTGGACCAGTTCTCTGAAGAAAAGGCGTAGAGCGTAAGATACTTCACGCCGATACGCCTGCATTCGGTAACAATATCTTTAACTACATTTACGCCGCGCCTGTGGCCTTCCATTCTCGGCAAACCGCGGTTTACGGCCCAACGGCCGTTGCCGTCCATTATTATCGCTATGTGGGCCGGGATCTTAGGTTTGATTTTCGGACCTGCCTTAAACTTCCATTATTTCCTTTTCTTTATTCACAAGGAACTTATCGACATCGGCAATATATCTGTCCAGCATCTTCTGCACCGCGTCCTTGTTCCTCTTGCAGTCATCTTCCGACATCTCCGCGGCTTTCTTTGCCTTGTCCAGCTCGTCATTGCTGTCGCGCCTTATGTTTCTAAGCGCCACCTTGCCTTCCTCGCCGAGTTTTCTGGCGTACTTGGAAAGTTCTTTCCTTCTCTCTTCCGTAAGCGAGGGCACATTAATGCGGATGAGTTTTCCGTCGTTCACCGGGGTTAGCCCCAGGTCGGATTTCATAATTGCTTTTTCTATGTTTTGAAGAGCAGAATGGTCAAACGCTTTTATCTCTATGGTCCTTGCCTGTACCGAAACATTTGCCACCTGCTTGAGAGGCACATCCGCCCCGAAATATTCAACTTTTATGCTGTCAAAAATTGCGGTTGACGCGCGCCCGGTACGTATGGTCGCCAGCTCTACGCTGACATGCTCCGAGGCTTTTTTCATTTTATCTTCTGTGACTTTTATGTTGAAAGGCATATTGTCCCTCCTTAATTCAGTTGATTCGTTTTATGAAACAATTGTTCCGATTTTTTCTCCTGAAATCGCCCTTGAAAAACTGCCGGATGCTCCGGAATCGAATACGATTATGGGGATGTTGTTTTCCATGCAGAGTGTGACGGCAGTAGCGTCCATGACTTTAAGTTTGTTCTTTATTACATCCATGTAGCTTATTTCGTTGTATTTCTTGGCGGCTTTGTCTTTCTTGGGGTCGGAAGTGAAGATGCCGTCAACCTTGGTGGCTTTGAGCAGGACATCTGCTCCTATTTCTATTGCCCGCAGCGCCGCCGCGGTATCGGTCGTAAAGTAAGGGTTCCCGGTGCCGGCCGCGAAAATAACCAGCCTGCCCTTTTCCATGTGCCTTATCGCTCTTCTTCTGATGTAGGGTTCGGCGACTTTTTCAATTTCCAGGGCGGTCAGCACCCTGGTGAAAACCCCCTGCTTTTCCAGCGCGTCCTGGAGCGCGAGCGCGTTGATTACCGTGGCCAGCATGCCCATGTAGTCCGCCGAGACCCTGTCCATACTCTTGGCGTAGGCTCCGCGGAATATATTGCCTCCGCCGATTACAACCGCAAGCTCTATATGCATCTGCTCTTTGGTTCTTTTTATTTCAGTCGCAAGCTCCTTGAGAATGGTCGGGTTGAGTCCCTGCTGGGCCTCGCCCGACAGAGCTTCACCGCTGATTTTAAGGAGCACTCTTTTATATTTAGCCTTGCGCATCATACCCTCCGGAGACCTGGCGTTTTCGCTCTCGGATACAAAAACCGCGGGCTTTTGGCCCGCGGCTCTGATTATTTCTCTCCGACCTTGAACCTGGAGAATCTCTTGATCACGATATTCTCCCCGGTCTTGGCTATTTTAGCCGTGACCAGGTCTTTTATGCACTGCTTGTCGTCTTTAATAAACGCCTGCTCGACAAGGCATACATCTTTGTAGAATTTCTCTACTTTGCCGTCCACAATCTTCTCGGCAATCTTTTCCGGCTTGCCTGATTTTATGGCCTCTTCTTTAAAAATAGAGCGCTCCTTTTCCAGCACCTCGGGAGCAATATCTTCGCGCTTCACATAAAGCGGATTCATCGCGCAAATCTGCATCGCTATATCCTTGCAGAGTTCTTTAAAATCTTCGGTCCTGGCAACAAAATCGGTCTCGCAATTAACTTCCACCATCGCGCCTACCGTGCCTTCCATGTGAATGTAGGAGTAAACAAGTCCTGAAGCCGCGACCCTTACCGATTTTTTCTGGGCAGTAGCCAGCCCTTTCTTCCTTAAAAATTCAACGGCCTTTTCAAGATCGCCCTTCGAATCGTCAAGAGCCTCTTTGCAGGCCAGCATGCCCGCGCCGGTTTTTTCCCTGAGTTCCTGGATCTCTTTCGTGCTTGCCATTATTCTACGCCCCCCTTGCCCGGTTTCTTCTTAAGGCCCGTCTTATCCTCTTGGAATTTTTCTATTACAGTCTCCATCTCTTCGTCTATATCAGCGGGAAGTTCTTTCGCCTCTGCGGCCGCGTCAGCCGCGGCTTTCTCGGCCAGGAGCGCTTCTTCCGCCACGCCTCTCTTGCCTTCAAGAACAGATTCAGAGATGAGGTAGGTAACAAGTTTTATGGCGCGGATGGCGTCATCATTGCCCGGAATAACATAATCAACTTCATCCGGGTCGGAATTAGTGTCTGCAATGCCGATTACGGGTATCTCAAGCCTCTTTGACTCAAGTATTGCCGTGTGTTCTTTCTTGGTGTCCACCACATAGACCGCGGCAGGCAGCCTGTCCATGTTGCGAATGCCGCCGAGCACCTTGGAAAGTTTCGCCATCTCTTTCTCAAAACCAAGCACTTCTTTCTTGGTGAATTTGGAGAAAGTGTCGTTCGCTTTCATCTTCTCAAGGTCTTCAAGCCTCTTGATGCTCTTCTTGATGGTTTTGAAATTTGTGAGCATGCCGCCGAGCCACCTGAAAGAGACATAAAACATCCCCGCTCTTTTGGCTTCCTCGGTGATAATATCCTGCGCCTGGCTCTTAGTTCCGACGAAAAGGACATAGCCGCCTTTTGCCGCCGCGTCCTTCACGAAATCGCAGGCTTCCTTGAGCTTCTTTACGGTTTTCTGGAGGTCGATAATATATATACCGTTCCTCTTGCCGTAAATGAATTTTGCCATCTTGGGGTTCCAGCGTTTGGTCTGGTGACCGAAGTGAACACCAGCTTCGAGCAACTGCTTGATTGAAATGACCGGCATACAAAAACCTCCTTAAGGTTTTTACCTCCGCTCTTTCGGCCCGCATTCCCGGGCGCCGGTTGGCTCCGCGGGACCTGTGCGTGCGTTTATGAAGAGCGTGTGAATTCCCGGTCGAATTACCGGGTCTGCGCCTTGGCGGCGCGTTTGTTTATTAATCATATAGGAATTTGAAGCAAATTTCAAGATATTTGTGAAGAATGGATGGAAAAACCGCGGAATTTGTCGTGTATTTATGCGCTTTTCAGGATAATTTCCACTTTTTGAACTCCCGCACAACGCGGTTGACCAGTTTGAATGTCTCGAATTGCCGCAACTGCGAGGTATCCGCTTCATAGCCGCCGTTTACAAAAGCGTTCGCGTGAGGCATATAGCTAAGGTATCCTGTTGAATTATAAAGTATATAGGTTTTTTTAAACGGTGAATTCCATTTTATCTCAAGGCCCGGCTCCGCCAGCAGTTCTCCCGGAACACCCGCAAAGCAAACATCGCCTATTCTAAGAAAAACGACTTCCCCGGCCTCGGTTTTCCTGTTTTCAAAGAGCGGCATAAGATGCTTCTTTTTCTCCGTATTGACTGCAAGCGGCACTTTTATAACCCTGGTTTCCACCTCAGGGTTCTTTATCCTGCAAGCTTCCGTCTTAAGCACCCGCGAAAGACTTCCGGAAACTTTCAAACCAAGACGGCGCCCCAGATTCTCCATTTTCCTGAATCCCCCTTCATAATCATACGGATGCAGGTCGCCGCAGGCGCCGGTCGTAAAAACGCAGAAACCTCCCAGCTTTTTCTCCACGGTTTTCCGAAGCGCTCCGGGGTAATCAGAGGTGATTTTCAAGGACTTGCCTCCGCGTCTCTGCGACGCGAGCGGATGGGCGGAATAATTGATTATGCTTGCCAGGTTTTTCCCGGTCCTTCTGCTCATAAAGAAGAGCATCCCGAGTTCAGGGTCTGTCACTCCGTCGGCGACGGGCTTTAAATGTTTTTCGTCCGGCAGGTAGGCGAACCTGTTGCCGGGAAGCAAAACCCTCCGGTTTATGTTCTCAGAGACATTTACCGAATGGCGGTAGACCTCCACCGGTTCCATGCCGGAAAATACGCCTTCTAACGCTTCCAGCGTCCTGCCGATAAGCCATTTAGAGTACTTTACATCCCTTAAAGTTTTTTTGGAACCTGAGCGCGAGTGCGGCCCGGAATGAGTATGAGTGCACGCAACGATAATTGAGGTTGCTTTCAGCGACAGCAGTTTCGCGGCCCGGGTCCGAAGTTCAAGGATAAGAGGCCTATCCATACCTATAAGGTCATAACTGAGCAACAGGGCCTTCGTTCTGCCGTCATTGAAAGCTATGCCGGAAAGCAGCAGGTCATCATGCACGCCGTTTGAAATATTGTCCGGCCCGTAACCGGCGAGCCTTGCTCCAACCGCCGGAGTTATTATGCTCCTAAAAGTTTTGATCTTAAGCACTATTTTCTCCTTCTTAAGACAGCGCTTGCGGCTCTCGCGATATCAACATCTTTCAGCCCGTACTTTGCCAGCAGTTCTTCCGGCTCGCCGGACTCCCCAAAAGAATCGTTAACCGCGACAAATTCCACAGGAACCGGGAATGAAGCTGAAAGCACTTCCGCGACAGCAGCCCCCAGCCCCCCGGCTCTCTGGTGCTCTTCAGCAGTGACTATGGCTCCGTACTTTTTTGCCGCGCTTATAACCGCTTCTCTATCCAGCGGTTTTATCGTTGACATATTGATTACCGCCGCATTGACTCCAGACCTTTCAAGCAGCGCGGCCGCGCGCAGGGCTTCCGGAACCATTATTCCGCAGGCAATTATCGCCAGGTCTTTACCCTCCCTGAGCGTCAAGGCTTTCCCGACGGAAAAAGGCGTCGCCTCTGTTGTAACGACTTCCGAGGCAGTCCGTGCCGTCCTGATATATACCGGGCCGGGGTGCGCCGCGGCGGCGCGGACGGCTTTCTTTACTTCAACGGCGTCTGCCGGGCAGATGACCGTCATGTTCGGCAGCGCTCTCATTATTGCGATATCTTCCAGGCACTGAGCCGTTGCCCCGTCGGAACCCGCGGAGATACCGGCATGCGAACCCGCCAGTTTTACGTTGGCTTTGTTGTAGCAGACGGTTATCCTTATCTGGTCGTAAGCCCGGTTCGTCAAGAAAACCGCGAAGGAACACGCGAAAGGTATAAAACCCTCCCTGCCCATTCCCGCGGCGGTTCCTATCATATCCTGCTCGGAGATTCCCATATTGAAGAACCTTGCCGGGAATTCTTTCTTGAAGGCGGCAGCCTTAGTAGAATCCTCCAGGTCTCCCGAAAGGACCACCACACGGGGATTTTGTTTTCCGAGTTCCGTCAGCGCTTCCCCGAATCCGTCCCTGATTGCTTTCATTTCCATTTTGCAAGCTCCGAGAGCGCGGCGGCAAGTTCAGCGTCGTCAGGCGCCTTCCCGTGCCAGCGCGGGTTCAGTTCCATGAACGAGACCCCTTTCCCCTTTATGGTGTCCGCCTTTATGAAATACGGCCTGCCCGGCTCTTTGCCGAACCCGTCCAGGGCCCGCAATATCTGCGCCATATCATGGCCGTCTATTTCTTCAACCTTCCAGCCAAACTGCTTTAACTTTCCCGCCGCCGGCTCTATATTCTTTATCTCCGCGACAAGGCCGTTCTGCTGAACCTTGTTGGCGTCAAGAATTACGCAAAGGTTGTCCAGTTTATGGTGCGCCGAGGTAAGAAAGGCCTCCCAGACCTGCCCCTCCTGCATCTCGCCGTCTCCCAGCATGCAGTAAATCCCGTGTTGCTCACCCTTCAGTTTCGCGGCCAGCGCCATGCCGTTAGCGAAGGAAAGCCCCTGTCCCAGGCTGCCCGTGGAAAGTTCAACGCCCGGAACTCCCGTGTGGACATGCCCCTGCAGAAGCGCCCCCAGCTTCCTGAACCTGTCCAGTTCAGCAGCCGGGAAGAAGCCCCTTCCGGCCAAGACGGCGTACAGGGCCGGGCTTGCATGCCCCTTTGACATAATGAACCTGTCGCGGCCGGGGTTATCAGGCGCTTCCGGAAAAACCCGAAGTTTCGAGAAATACAGAGCCGTAAGCAGGTCAATACAGGACAACGAGCCGCCGGGATGCCCGGCGCCGGCTTTGTTAATCATTTTAAGTATTTCCGCGCGGAACCCGCCGGCCTTTAGCTCAAGCCCTTTTATGAAACCTGTTTTTTCGGTCATACCGTTGTTATTATACAACAGTTTCGGCAGCTTCAAACAGCGGTTTTTCAGCGGACTTCCCGAAAATAAGTTGACAAATCCCGCGCCCGGCAATAAAATTGTTGCAAGATTTGGAGGCTGCCAATGGAAAATAACTCCCCAGAAACGCCTTTCGATGAACTGCAAAAGCCGGGCGCCGACTTTCCTCAGTCTTCGGCTGTCAGGAACCAGCTTGTCGACTATCTTTCCGGCAAGTCACAGGTTTTCTCTTTTCTGGCAGGCCTTCTCACCCTGGCCGCGGTGTGCTTCCTTGATTACATAACCGGCAACGAACTTTTCATGGAGCTTCTCTACCTGGTCCCGATAATCCTCACCTCGTGGCTTTTGAACAGGAGGCTTGCTCTGGTTTTTCCCGTACTCTGCGGGCTCTCCCTGATTGCAATAGATCTTCTTAACGGCCATGTTTATTCAAATCCCCTGGTGCTTGTTTGGAACGGCGCCACTGTTTTAACCGTGTTCAGTATAGTTACCCTCGTCTTTCAGGCGCTCAAGCACGCGTATCTCGAAGAAAGAAGGCTCGCGCGCTACGACATTATGACCGGAATCCCGAACAGGAAGATGTTTTACGAAGAACTGGACAAGGAAGCGTACAGGACGGGAAGGTACGGCAGGCCGTTCACCGTCGCCTACGTTGATATGGATAATTTCAAGCAGATTAACGACACTCTCGGGCACGACAGCGGCGACGAACTCCTCCGGTTTGTCGCGAACCTGATTAAACGGAACCTCCGCACTTCGGACCTCGTGGCAAGGATGGGCGGGGATGAATTCATACTCCTGCTCCCGGAAACAAACCAGGAACGCGCGAAGGCGGCGGTCGCGAAACTTACGAGGAAGATAAACGCGTCCATAAACAAGGAAATCTGGCCTGTCTCTTTCAGTATCGGCGTATTGAGCTGCGAGTCCGGGACCTGCAACGCGAGGGAAATGATAAAAAAAGCGGACGAACTTATGTACGAAGTTAAGAGAGGCGGCAAGAACGGAGCAAAGTTCGGCAAATTCGGAAAATATTAAACCGCCGCTTCGGCGGTGTTCAGGAATCGAGTTTTTCCAGTTCGTGCGAAAGATTCAGCCATTCTTCCTGGAGTTTTTTTGCCCTCTCCTCGTCAATTTTCAACTGCTTTACCTGTTCAGGGTGCCCCGGGTCTTTGTAGAACTCCGGGCTCTCCATCTGCCTTATCATCTCAGCGTTCTTGGCGTGCAAGGAATTCATCTCAAGGTTGATCTCTTCAATCCTCGCGGCTAATTCTTTCTTTTTGTGCGCGACCATGGACGGATTGACCCGTTTTTTCTTTTCCTGAGGCGCGGATTTTACCGCAGGCCTCTCTTTCGGAGCAGTCGTCCTTTCCTTCAAAGGAAGCCCCACGGTCTCGCCCATAAGCTTCTTTTTCTCGACATAATAGTCATAGCCGCCGGCGAAAGGAATAAGACGGCCGTTATTGACTTCAACTATTTTATTGGAAATTGAACGTATAAAATGCACGTCGTGACTTATGAAACAGATAGTGCCGGTGTAGTCGTTTAGGGCCTTTATCAGTATATCCCTTGACGGGATGTCCAGATGGTTTGTCGGCTCGTCCATCAATATGAAGTTTGGCGGGTTTATCAGGACTTTGGCAAGGACCAACCGGCTTTTCTCCCCGCCGCTTAATACTTTAACTTCTTTAAAAACATCGTCGCCGCGGAACATGAACATGCCGAGCATCTTCCGGAGCGACAATTCCGCCGCCATCGGCGCCGCTGAATCAATTTCCTGGAGTACCGTATTGTCAGGATTAAGCACGTCAAGCCGGTACTGCGGGTAGTAAACCGCGTTGACGTTGAAACCCAGCCGCCGTTTTCCGCTCTCGAAGGGCAAAACCCCTGCCATTATCTTAAGCAGCGTGGATTTGCCTGCGCCGTTAACACCGACAAGCGCTATCCGGTCTCCCCTCTCAATGGAAAGGTCAACCCCGGAGTAGATACTTGTGCTGCCGTAGG
>Ga0209083_1003440_pt1 | contig 13235 bp, 13 predicted proteins | sample AM7aDNAmetaG_FD_184132 | JGI IMG/M metagenome (GOLD analysis project Ga0209083, IMG submission 184132) | Freshwater microbial communities from Finland to study Microbial Dark Matter (Phase II) - AM7a DNA metaG (SPAdes) (version 3) | ecosystem: Environmental > Aquatic > Freshwater > Lake ...
GGGGTGATACCTAGACCATCAATTATACCAGTACCTGTAATACCAATTGATCCACCAGATGGGCCTGAACCTGTTATACCCATTATAGTACCTTGTTGTATTTCAACAGTTAAGGTGAGTAATGCACTTGTACCTATAAGTACTAATATATCACTTTCCTGTAAAAATCAAAATAATAACTCTATATTTTCAAACACACTTGTTAATGATTTTTTTAATTATTTAGACAGTGACCCTTTTTTATCTTTAATTTCATCACTAATGCTTTCCAGTTTAGTGGTAATTAATAAAGATAAATATAAGGTACAAATATCTAATTTAATAGATCAAATGATAGCTAATAATACACCTTTTAATATATCTGATATTACAAGTAGTAATTTTCCTATATTTTCAACTTCTAATATAACTGAATATCTTCAAACATTACAAGCGTCAATTAATTTAAATTTAGATTTTGATTTTTATCATGCTGTTAATGATTTAGCGACATTTACCCTAAGATTTGTTGAAACATATAATTCTAAAGGATTGAATGAAGGAGTAACATATTCTTTACCAGTTGTTTCAACATTAGAAAGTGTATTTAAAGTAGTAACTATAGCTAATATGGATATATTTAATTCTGCATTATCTCTATCCTACGCTAAGATACATTTAGGGCCTTCTACAGAAGTATTTCCATTGTATTGTGACCCAGATACATTTTATACTATGTACCCTATGGTATTAAATATGAATACTGGTACTTTAAATACTTTACCTAGTTTTATTATACATCCCTGTGGATGTAATGATAATTTTCAAATAACTTTAAATACTGGAAGTACAGATAGTACAATTAGCATAGATTGTAAAAATTTATTACTTTTAAGAAAAGTAACTAATTATACTATCTATGTAAGTATGATTAAATATTTTATAGTTGACTGTGCAGCTAACCCATTAAATCTATCCTTTACTTTTAATTGGGATTCTGAAACTTTTATTACTGGTTTAGAAATTGATGAAGGTGCTGGTTATGAGCCTAGTACTGCTACATCAATTAAAGAAATAAAGACAGATTACATTAATAAAGTAATGACTATAACCTTCTGTGATGTTTCATGTAATAAATCTCATGTTATATCTGGACCAATATTACAAAATTGCTATCCATTAAGTAATCCTTTAACGTATAATTTTTATTCTACTTATCATGGTAATATATCAGTTGAGATGCCTAAAGTATCTTCACTAATGGTAGATAATGTTATATTAACACTTTCAGAAGCCTTAATTCCTTTTAAGGTTTCATTAACAAATAATATGATTGTTATTGACCCAGGTAATTATAGCATTAAATTAGTGTCTATAACAGGTATGGATATTTTTGGAATGAAAACAGTTGTAGACTATGATAGACAATCAATTGTTTTAACTCAGAATGACTTACAGTACATGCCAGCTAATTATAGTGTAGGTCAAAATGTAATGGTAATTAAAACAAAAATATATTATGCTTACTTAAATACTTAATGGAATCCTAACTTAAGAGGTCCATAAATTATGAATCGAACATTAAAATTGACTTTTAAAGGTGGTACTACTAAAATATTAGACAATATAGAAGAATACGTTTCTGGTATTAAATACTTTTTTTTAGTATTTCATAGTAAAATACAAAAGAATCAATCGGCTGCTTTTAATAGAAGTGAAATTGTTTCTATTAAAAGAATGACATTAGATGGGTCATGGAAAGATGTAAAACTTAAGAAAGATAAGAAAGGTATGAAAGGAGATAATGATGGAATATGTGACTGTGAATCTTGAGGCTACTGAAAAACATTTAAAAAAAGACAAAGTAGCAAAACAAAAAAAAGAATATATAAAACTTAAAGAAGACAGAGAAAGCATGGACGGTTATATTATTCCCAAAGGCACTGTCTGTGAGTATTATACTACAGGTGATTCTTTTATTGCATTTGAGTCACCTGATGGTCAGATAGTTAAAATAAATAAAAATGTAGTTAATAAATTGGTGGAGTACGTATAATGGATAAAGAACCTGTAGATTTAATTTCTGAAGAAGAAAAACAACTTAGACAGGAACAACGAGAAAAGAATAGAGAATCTGCAGAAAATTTGGTATTAAGAAAAGCAATACAAATAGGGTCTTCTGTAATGATAGCAACTGAGTTAGATGAACTAGTTAGAATATCAATTGCTATGTCGTTACTATCTATTGCTTCTAATATGAAGGATTCTAATAGTGCTAACAGATTAATTAGTATTGCAAATAAAGTTAAAGAAAAGTAGATTACAGTTTATTGAGTAAGAAAGGGTTATCGCTTAAGTAAACATTATTTCTAAAACAGGCTATTACTTTTTTAAATGAGTTCAGTTTAAAAGTAATAGCCTATAATAGAAATAATATTAGAAATTTAGAGTATTTTAATACTATATATTCAGATAAATAAACTACTATACTATTTATTAATACTGTTATATTTTTTACTATTTAGATAATCAATGGTAGATAAATCATTAGAAAAAATTCTGTGTGTTTCATTCTATATTTCGTGCCGTAAAACGGCATGTATTTTAGCTTGGAGATATAAGGCACACTACTTTTCTGTTTTCTATAATTAATTTTGGCATCAGTTCTGATAAGAATGCTGCTATTAATATCTTAGATAGTTTAAAAATAGCTACATAAATCCTGAGATAATACAGTAAAATAATAAAGCTAGGAAACTAGTTTTGCATACTTAAATGTGTGTGGAGCTTCGGTGCTTTAGCTTGGTGTAGTTCATGATAGCCACTACAGTGAAAAGAGAAAGATATGATTAAAAAGAAACCTAATCCGAAAAGAGTTAGGGCAGGAAAAAAAGCAGCTAAAAAACGTGGATCAGTTACTGCTTTAACTAAAGCTAAAATTTCTAAATCTTTGAAGAAATCTTATGAATCTGGAAAGGCTAGACGTTCTCTTGAGAAACGTGGCTTATTCAAAAAAGAAGATAAAGAAGATGAATTTTCAGATGATTTATTTTCTTTACATTAATAGAACAGGAAAGTGCAGTAACTTTCAGCAAGAAGAGGAAAGTGAGGAAGTTAAATACATAAAGTATAGCCTTACCCAAGTATTTAATAATTCCTTATTAAAATGTAGCAAGCTACACAGTATTTTAGATAAAATACCAAAATATTTGTAGTGGGTTAGTGTTCTAGCCATGTACCCCTTAAAAAGGTACGAAGTGCATGTGCTTTAGCTCGGCTTAGTTCACATTAAGAAAGGAAAATACTATGGCAGGAATATATAATAGATTAAAAGCTAAGATTATGAGAAAAAAGAGAAATAAAAAGGCCCATGTTCATTTCACAAAGGAAGGAATGAAAAAGACTAAAGTTAACGCTAAACGATCTAAAATAGACATGGCTGCTAAACATTCTCATAAACATTTATCTGCGGCTAGAAGACGTAAAATTTCTAAATCTTTGATTAGATCATTTAGAAGTGGCCTAGCTAAGAAGGCTGAGAAGTTTAAGCTTAAACATTTAAAGAAGAAAGCTGGCGATATTATAAGTAAAGGTGCTAGTATGATAGGTAAAGTAATTCATCATAAACGGAAAAGTGCTAAAGAATAGGAGATTAATATTATGGGTAGACCTCAGAAAGGTGTTGTACCTGAACATTTAAAAAAGCATTTATTTCAGAAAGGTCAACCACGTCCTGTTAAAGGTTCTGGTAAACCTAAAAAGAAATTACATGAAAAAAGTCCAGAGGAACAGGCTAAAGTTAGAGCATTCTTTGCCAAAAAGAAGGCAGAAGGGCCTAAACCTAAAAGTGAAAAAGCTATTGAGAAACATTTAAAAAATTTAAAGAAAGATAGATCAGTTAATAAAGATGGTAAACCAAGAAAAATCAGAAGTGATACAGGAAAAAAGAGAAGATAACAATCAATAATTAAAACAACCAATAATTAATAGGAGGCTATTATGGCAGCTAGAGGAAGTAAAGAACATCGAAAGGCTATTTCTGCAGGATTGAAAAGTCATCATAAACGTAAAAAAGCTGCTGCTGCAGCAGGTAGAACTATCAGAAAAAGACGTTCTGATCATGGTAAGAAAAAAGGTTCACTTGCAACACGTATGATGAGAGACATGAGTGCTGCTGGTTATAAATCAGCAACACATAAACGTAAAAAATCTGGTACACGTAAAGTACGATCTGATAAAGGTAAAAAACGTGGTACACCCATGCGTAGAAGTGTAGGTCGTTTTATGTCGGAGTAGTTCATGTTAGTGGAGGGCTAAAGCTCATAGGCTTTAGCCCAGTGTTGTTCACCAGGTAACTTATACATTCTTTAACTATAGATGTAACTGGTATATATAAAGTAAGTAATACTTTAAGTATAGAAGAAAAAAGGACTAAAATGATATTTACTCAACTTTCTGGGTTTTCAAAAATATCATCAAAACAAGCTAGAAATACTTTATTAATGCCTGAAGTTAGAACAAGGGCTAGCAGAATATTAGAAGGTGCAGCTAGAGAATTATTTGTTTCAAATAGTTTTTATCCTAAAACAGTTGAACTATATAAAAGATTAACTAATGGTAGAGCCTGTAGCTGCACTAATAAAGAAATAACTGTAGAGAAAACACAGGATAAATCTCTTTTTCTGTCAGATTTTGTTCTAAAATTTGATGGTAAACTTAATAAGACACTAGATGAATGCCCTATTTGTTTTGGTGTAGGTTTAGTTGGGGGATATAGTAGAGTAGGCTGTATTTCCTTAGTATTAGATTCTACTTCCCCGAATTCCTCTTCGATAGATAAAACCTTAAATCCCCCATATTTCTTCAAAGCCAACAATAAAATGAATACTGTAACATGGAAAATAGAAATTCCAAAATATTTTACCCATGTTGTATCAATTGCTATTGAGTGGAAAGAGGAACCAGCTGAATGGTCATTTACAGTTGATGGTAAACCATATAGAAATTCATATTTAGAATGTAAACAAGGTCAATTTGTAGACTTCTCAATCTCTATGAGAGATACTGTTAATCCTAATGCAGGTCTTTATTGTGTTTTTATGCAGTTATCTATTGGTAATGAAAATGTCCAAGCTGATATGCCTCGTATTACCAATGCTTACACTGGAGAAGTTAATGTTGCAGATGAACCCCAAGGAAATATAACAATTAATTTTGATGAAAGTGTAGGTACTAAAATTAGTTCTAAGGATGTTGTAGTTGATGATTTAGGATATATATGGAGAATATTAGAGGTTGAAAATTTAAACCCTATGGGTATAAATATAGGTTATACTTGCCAAGCAAGACTTTGTAGATCATTTGAAAGTTATTTTATACTTCCATCAAAAACTATCAATAAAAATTATTCTCATAATTATACATTTGTCAGTTGAGGAATTTATTATATGCTAAATTCAGACATTGTTTCCAACACTATTTCCTTCTTTCTCGGTAAAGCTAGAAAAGTTAAGGCATCTGATTTAAAGAAAGATGACCAGGCAAGAGAACTAGACTTAATTGAAAAATTACATAAACTTACTGAAGATATAGAAATTAATGATAATCTTATTAAATCATTGAAGAAAACATTTTTAGGTGCTTCAGTAAATGAAACATTTGCTGATAAAATAGAACAAGCATACAAACCACTTGAAACAGCAAAATTAAATTATCGAGTTGCACTTAAGTTAAAAGTAGCTTTTGAACTTATATGCAAGGATAAAGCACTTACAAAAAGACAAGAGGATATGCAGAAGTTAGTAATAGAAGATATTACAGAGTCACAAAGACAGATAAAAGAAGCAGAAAATTTAATAAATAAATTAACTACTGTGACTGCCCCTGCAAGTAGCCCATTGGGTGATTTAGCACCTATTTGTAGGTTAATACTAACTGATTTAAAAGAAGAATTTCAAAAATATAGAAAGAAAAATACATGGGATAAAAAATTCCCTAACTTTGGAAATAAAGATTATTGTATAGCTCAATCTATACCTGGTGCTGGAAAAGATACTGGACCTGGTATAAGATTAACTAGATATATAGAAATGATTAATCTACCTATATTGACCCATAAACGAAAAGAAGATGAAAAATACCCTAGTTATTATTTAATGATATCCACAGACTTAACCCTTCCTCAGCATGATAAAGACGGTACTTTAAGTAATTTTGGTAATAATTATTCTGATATACAAATAACTCTTTCTAATGATAATGTAAGACCAGAAAAATTAACAGGATTTATACAGGTTGGATCTTCCAATGAAGTTTCTCCTGCATTAACTAATCTGTTCTATGAACATAAAATTAATTTATTTGCTGAAGATATAGATGAAGAAAGATTTTATGATGTTAGGGAGGAACTTGTAGCAGAAAAAGAAGGAAATGAAGAAGTTTTGGGGAAGTATAGAGAAAAGAAATATAATGAAATATCATCTGAAATAACTAAAAAGTATAATGAAAAAATACAAAAATTAGAACAAAATTATAATACACTTATTGATAGTAATGAATCTAAATCAGAAAAATTTAAAAAATTATTAAATGATTCTAGAGAAATTCTAAGAGAAAGTAAAAAAGATTTAAAAGATATAGAAGAAAAATTAGAAGATGAAACCCTTAAAAAAGTATATGATAAAGTTTATACTTTAACTAAGGAACTTAAAAATAATAGTGGTAAAAAACCACCTTCTAAGAAGGACAAAGAAGCCTATCTTAAATATGATAACCTATTAAAAACTGCTGAGGAATTAAAAATTATTATAAGAAATGAAGAAAATAATACTAAGAAACATCAAATGCAGTATGAGCAATATGGTAATGAAAAACATATAAAGGATATGGAAGAAGTTACACAAACTCTTAGAGAATCATATGAGGATGAATTAAATAACTTAGTAGATGAAATAAATGAACATAAACGTAACTGTAAGATATTAGGTGATAGAAAAACTAAAGTAACTGTTACTGGAAATAAAATTCATGTTATTATACCACTAAATCTAGTAACTACACATAATAACGAATACGAGCATAAATCTTTAGTTGAAAAGATAAACCATATAGCTGGTTTATTAGAACACCCTAGTGAAATAGATACTAGTAGAGATTTTAAATACTATTTTTATAAAAAACTTAATGATATAGAAGAAAGGGTAAGAAAAGATAATAAAGAATTACCTAAAGTTAAATTAGATAATAAAGTTAGATTGGCTCAAAAAGAATTAAGAGATAATGAAAAAAAGCAATCAAAAATATTTTATGAGAAACGTATAGAGGAACTAATTAGTGAAAAGAATAAATTACAAGATAAATTTGATAGCCTATCCCTTAAACAGTCAACTGATGAAAATTATAAAATAGAACCAAGTATGGCCTTTAAAGTAGAAATAACTATAGAAGTAATGATATGCTTAGAAATTCCATTAGATAAAAGAGATTCTTTTAAAAGAATTAAGCCTATGTCAGTCAAAGTAGTTGAAAATAAAATAACAGGTGAGAAAGCTTATCAATTTGTATTTTTAGTATTACCACCTACAATAGCATTAGCAGTAGAAGATAATAAAAAGAAAAGTAAAGAATTTGAAGATTTAAGTGTAGAACAACAAAATGCTGAAATAGAAAAATTATTTTCTAATATCTAAAAAGGAGCATTATGATATCTAGAACAGTATATTTAGGGGAAGAAGTACGGGCAACTGCATCATTTTTTAATAATGGAATTGTTATACCTAGTAGAGATCCATCACTATACCCTTATTACACTGTTAGGGATACTAACCAAGAATTAATAGCTGGTGGTGTAGGTACACTAAGTACAGATAACTTATATCACTGTACTTTTTTTATACCTGAACATGCACTATTATCTACTGATGTAGCTAAATATGTTATAGAATGGGAATTAATTTCTCCTACAAATGAATCGTTTGTTTCTACTGAATACTTTGATGTTATTCACCCTACTTATGATAACATCGTTAAAAAAGAAATTCAGAAGATAACACTACCAATGACACCCTTAGTTTTAAATATTCCATTACCAGATGACCCTGATACTATAACATTTACTGTTTATAATGAATATAATGTTTCACAGTTTACTGTTATGCCACAAAGTACTGGTTTGTATTCAGGTTTTTATATATATACTGTTACGATACCACCAAATACTTTTGGAAATAATAGGACTTATTTAGGAGTCTGGACTTTCACTATTGATAATGTTGAATCAGTTTATGTTCAAAAAATCAACATAATTGATATGTTCACTATGTCACGCATTAGTGATATGAGAATGTATATTGATAAAGTTTGCAAGGATGTTGATTTATATGTAGGTTATAGGGATAGTGATCTAGTATTTCACTTTCAACAAGGATTAAATATAGTCAATACTATGCCACTTATAACTGAATGGAAACCTACAGATTTTATTAATTACTCTGGGCTAGCACCTGCTATTTATGGTCTAACTATGGCAGCTTGTTTATCAGCATTAAGAGCTGAATATTTAGCTGAAGGTGATAATGCTTTTGACTATTCTGGTCAGCCAGTTAGTTTAACTGTAGATAGAACCCAGTATATTGAAAGTGAAATTGGGAGAATTCAAGAATATTTAACAAGTGAATTTGCAGCATTTAAGAAACAATTTATTCGTAGGCAGTATGGTGTTAATCTTGGCTTGGCTTTTCCAGGTGTCAACAACAACTTGGGTTATGGTATGGATCAAAGACGTATTGGAATACCATTAAATATTCCTATGTCGAAATAGTTTAATTTAAAAGGAAATAAAGACATGAGATCTATCGAGAATATCACAGCATCCTATATGAACAAGAAAAAAGAATATAGTACAATGGGTATCAATGTAGTGGCGTGTAGAAAAATCAATAATCATGCTATTAGTATGATGGTTTCTTCTGCTATGCCGCTTAATAAAGAAAATGTATCTGCTTTTGTATATGCTTCTACTGACTATGCACTTTCACCTTACCATGAATCATATACTGATATTAATAAGAATAACAATCAATTTTATGCTTCTGTTATTGGATATAGACTTCCTTATAGAATGAGAATTGATAATAATTCTAAAATGGTTAAACTTACAGCAAGTACATATCTTGACTCTAATATAGATGAAGTTTGGGAAAAAACTGAGGTTGATGGAAAAGCAGTATTTTTTAGAAAAAATGATTTACCTATTGAAAATATTGCAGATACGCTTATGACTGGAAGTGTAAACCCAGATAAAGAGGATGTTCCTTTTATCTCTGCTACTAAAGGTGATGTTGTAGAGGCTTTTTTTCTTTCTAGTAAAGGTACACCCAGAACAATTATTGGTCGTGTAGCAGATGTTGTAGAAGATAAAGTTGTTATTAGTACAAAAGATAAAACATACACTGTTATGTCCTCTTCTGTTTATAATAATCTTTCTGCTGAAGAAGCTATGAATTATCTTAAGCTAGCTTACTCTAGAGGTCATTCTCCAGAGTATGAGCATTTGATCGAAGAAATGTTTAACGGAGTTAGAAATGGCTAAAATTTTAAATTTAAAAAAGTCTGACCCTGACAGACTACCTATCCCTTCTAAAGAGAAAAAAACTACTGGATACCTATCCACTGAAGAATTAATAAGTAATTCAACGGTAGATTTTTCATATGCTAATTCTCAGGCCGATAGAATTAGACTTATGCAGCAGGTAGTTATAAATTCTATACCTATTGCAGAAGGTTTGTATAGAAGCAGACCTTCTCAAAGTAATGCTTATGCTTTAAGTAACTTAATCACACAAGTTAAAGATTTAGATGAATCTTTAATGGATATGGTAGATTATGAAAAATTAGCTAGTTCTGTTCAGAATGATGTTATTAAACCGTTTATGGAAAAATTAATCCTTGAACTAGGTAGGCTCATAAGAATAGAACTATCTTCATTAAAACAAAATTTAAATGTTAAAGAAAGAAATGAAGTTAAAAATTCTATAAATACATTATACAGATTTTTTGGGGAATATGTGGAGAAGCATTCCTCTAATCTTGAGAATAAGATATTAGAGACAATGACTAGTTAGAAAGGAGAATTAATGGATATTTCTGAATTAATAAAAGAAGCTATCTTAGAAGCTATCTATATCAAGAAACCACCTGGGGAAGGTTATCCACCTAGATATTTAACAGAGGAAGCACTAAAGTTATGGCCCGAATTCTGGGAAAAATATGGTAAAAAAGTTATAGTTGAAAGCATAAGTGATAAAGGAGAAATTGACCCAGATAAAGCTTGGACTGTTGCAGTTGCTATTTTTAAAAATTTCTCCAAAAAAAGAGGGGTACAGCCTTTCCCAGATAAAGATAAGAAAACTACTGAAGTTAATTCTAATTCTTTACTGGAATATATTATATTAAGTAGCAAGGAAAATGGATTACCTGATAACGATTATCCTCCTGCTTATTCTACAGAAGAAGCTTTAAAGTTATGGCCATACTTCTGGGAAAAATATAGGGAAGATATTCTTAAACAGTCAAAAGGTGACCCAAAAAAGACTTGGGCTGCTACAGTTGCTATTTTTAGAAATCATTGTTTGAAACGTAATGTTATACCATTTGAACATGCTGAAGTAAAAGAAGGGGATGTTTCTCCTCACTCAGAAACAAAAGATTATATGGTAAATAGATTTATTTCTAATAGAAAGAAATTAACGTCTGCTAATGCAGTAATCATAAAATCATTAATTAGAGGTGGTGTTGTTAAGAGTGTTGAGAAAGAAAAAATGTATAAAGTATCTTATTCTGAAAATAGAAAAATATTTGATTTTGTTTCTATTATCCAACTTAATCTAACTGATGATTATTCTAATATAGAAAGTCGTATAAAAGGTATATTAGTTAATAAAAATTTTGAAAAAGAAAAACATTTCGTAAGGACTGATGGAAATACTGATATTATACTATATGAAGATAAAACTAAAGATGATAAGATGAACTTGTATAATGTTATGCACTATACACCTGCTCATGTTAAACTTATCATTGGTGATGATAAAAATACTGCAAATACTATGGAAAAATTAACTACCATAGCTTCACATGCTTTTAAAGACCTCTTAAAAAAGACGGTTAGCAATGTAGATATGATAGGGAATATATTAGATACTCAATATATTGATTTTTCTAGTCCTTTAACAGAAGAAGAAAAAAATGGAATAAAAGATAATATTAGGGGTATTAATAAATATACTGCTAATACTTTTATTAATACATATACTCTAGACTATATTAGAAATTTAGGTACGCCAGTATTTCAATTTTACTTAGTAAAAGCATTAATTCATTCTTTTAAACTTATGAACTTAAAACCATATGTTTTCTGGTATGATATTGTAAATGACCCAGACACTTATCTAAATCCTTCTATCTATTTAGAGCAAGAGGATGAAGAAAATCAACTAGAAGGATAGTTATGAAATCTCTAATAAAAATAGATGCTGATGTTAGAAGTAAGTCTGCTAAACTTATAAAAATGTACTCTGATAAATCCTCTAAATCTGGTGATATAGAATTAATTGAAGAAAACTTTATTAAGTATTTTTGTAAGAATTTTTGGAATAGAGTTATGTCTAAGATATATGCCTTCTCTTTAAAAAGAGAAGGTGAAGTATTAATATTTACTTCTGAATCACCATCTATTATACAAAAATTCCCTTTTGCTTTTAATATTAATTCTTTTGAGCAGTTATGTGGGGATAAGACAAAAAATAATAAAGTTTCACCTAAGAATAGTGGAAGGATACTTTCTCAAATTAAAGACTATTTAATGTCTAATGATTCTAGAAACTATACTGAAACTATTGATATCTATGAAGATAATAGAAGGACATTGGAGATTCTTAGCTGTAAAGTAAGCGTAACCATTGATAAGAGGGGAAATTTTGTTGATATATTCTTTTATTATCAACTTACTTTTACTATCCCTAAAATTTGGATGAATTTTATACCTAATATAGATGATTCTATTACAGATACCTTATTATGTGATATAATTTTTAAAGATTTATTCTCAAATAAGACTATTTCACCTATATATGATATTTCTGCACCTATTGAATATAAACCATTTACCACAGCTATAGTTAAACTCCATGATGGGGTTTTCTTTTTTTTCTATAAGGAAGATAAATATAAAGATAATAGAAAAGAATATCTTGATAAAATAACAAAAGGTGAACATTTACCTAATACACTAATTGCTATTGATACTAATGCTGGTTTATTATTCCAAACTAATTCTAGAAGTGAAATTAATACATTTTCTATACATGGGTACATGGGTTTAACATCCGAAGATTTAAATAGATTTTTTAATCAAACAGTATTACAGACTATTTATGGTGCAGAAGGGTTAAATAAAATATCCAAGATAAGTCATAATAATTTTAATACTGAATTAGAAATTAAAGTACTGGATGCTTTTAAAAGAATAGAGGAACTTGAGAAAAAAGAAAGTAAAACTGCTGTTGATGAAGCAGAATTAAAAAGATTACATTTACAGTATGATGAATACAAAACAGAGAATTCAATAATTAAAAATTTAAAACTTACTTTAAAACAATTGTATGAATTAGACAACGATAACTTCTTTGAAATATTTAGAGAATTAAAACAAAGATATGTTAGTAAAAGAAAGTCTTTACTTCCTTCTACTTATTTTTCTGTTGTTGCTGTATGTATAGTATGCCTTTCACATATTGAAGAGCATAAAGAAATTGAAAAAATCGTACATGACCAAAGAAATGCTTTTAATAGGGCTACTACTGGAGATAAAGTACCACTCCCTAATATGAACCCTAATGCTTTTTTATTTCCACACCAGGCAGTTGGATTATCTAAATTAGATAAAGCAGGTCATACTGCCATATTAGATGTAGGTACTGGTGGAGGAAAATGTATCATTGGTGATTCCTTAGTACCAACTTCTAAAGGACTTTATACAATAGAAGAATTATGGGAAAGTAGTAAAAAAGAAGTAGATAAACATGGATTTAGAAGTACATCATTCAACGTTTACACTACACAGGGTATTAAAGAATGTGATAAAACATATAAAACCAAAGGTGAAACTATAAGAATAGAATTTACTGATGGTTCTATACTTGAAGGTCTTCCAGAACATAAAATTATCTGTCTAACTGATGATTATGAGTTAAGATTTG
>Ga0209083_1003441_pt1 | contig 13229 bp, 7 predicted proteins | sample AM7aDNAmetaG_FD_184132 | JGI IMG/M metagenome (GOLD analysis project Ga0209083, IMG submission 184132) | Freshwater microbial communities from Finland to study Microbial Dark Matter (Phase II) - AM7a DNA metaG (SPAdes) (version 3) | ecosystem: Environmental > Aquatic > Freshwater > Lake ...
CTCGCGCAGCGTATGCCCTCGCTCGTCCTGGTAGGAGAAAACACGAAAATCGTGCCTTCCGCAAAGATCCTTTGCTCCTCTCTTCATAGCCGGAATGTCAAGTTTGTACGGATAGAAAACCGAGTAGTGCCTGTCAAGAGGCGAGGGTATTTCATTGTTGCGGATAATATAGAGGTAGGATTTCATTTTGGCAGAATGCCTGGAGTGGAAATCAGGTTTTACTTTTTTCGCGCTGATCACAACGGCGTCTTTCGGCAACAAGCCGTTAAGGGCATAGACAAGTTTTTTCAGGTCAAATTCTTTTTTCAGAGTAAAATTGGCAACCTGTCCTTTAGCGTGAACTCCCGCGTCAGTCCTGCCGGCCCCCTTAAGCAGCGTTTCTCCGTTAAGTATCTTTGAGAGGGCTCTTTCAACCTCTCCCTGGACGGTCCGCATATTGGGATTTCTTTGCCACCCGTCAAAATCGGTGCCGTCGTACTCTATAACAAGCTTTATGTTTTGCGGCTCGAACTCTTTCATAACTAAATGATAGCAGATAGCAAACTCAAGGTAAACAAAAAGGGCGCTTTCGCGCCCCTTTGTTTTGCATTTTGTTTACGTTACGAACGTTAAGAACGTTAAGAACCTTTTGGACTTTACAAGCCTTACAAACTTTTTAGCTTTTTTTAGTTATATAACCCTCGGCTTTAAGCAGCTCAGCCATCAAGACCGCTCCGCCGGCGGCGCCCCTGACGGTGTTGTGATGCAGGCCTACGAACTTGTAATCGTAAACATTGTCCTCGCGCAGCCTTCCGGCAGTTATTCCCATGCCGTTCTCTATATCCCGGTCAAGCTTGGTCTGGGGCCTGTTATCCTCGTCAAAGTATCTGATAAACTGCTTCGGAGCGCTCGGAAGATTGAGCAGCTGGGGCTTGCCCTTGTACTCTCTCCAGGCTTTCAATATCTCTTCCTTCGACGGTTTCTTCTCAAAAGTAATAAAAACCGCGGCCATGTGGCCGTCCGTAACCGGGACCCTAATGCACTGGGCCGTAATAGCCGGCGTTCTTGCCGGAATAATTTCGCCGTTAATAAGCGTTCCCCAAATCTTCAAAGGCTCTTTTTCGCTCTTCTCTTCCTCTCCGCCGATATAGGGAATCACATTATCAATCATCTCCGGCCAGTCCTTGAAGGTTTTTCCGGCGCCGGAAATCGCCTGATAGGTGCAGACCGCCACCCTGATGGGGCTGAAACCCAATAGCGGGTGTATCTGGGGCACATAGCTCTGAATTGAGCAGTTTGGCTTTACCGCTACAAAGCCCCTCTTTGTTCCGAGTCTTTTTCTCTGCGATTCTATTACTTTAAGGTGCGCGTCATTCAGTTCCGGAAGCAGCATCGGAACATCGGGCGTCATCCTGTGCGCCGAATTATTCGAGACCAGCGGAATTTCCGCCTTCGCGTACGCGTCTTCAAGCGCCCTTATCTCGTCCTTCTTCATATCAACGGCGCAGAACACGAAATCAACATCTTTCGCGATTCCGGCCACATCGGCGGCGTTTCTTACGATCATGCCGGCGATATCTTGCGGAACCGGAAGAGCCATCGCCCACCTTTCTTTCATTAAATCGCCGTATTTCTTGCCTGCTGACCTTTCGCTCGCGGCAAGCACCGTAACTTCAAACCACGGATGCCCATACAGGCAGTTTACAAACCTCTGTCCCACCATTCCGGTGGCGCCTATGATTCCGACCTTAAGCATTTCGCCCATGTTATTTTCCTTCGCTCCTTAAAAGTTTCGCGGGCTTTTGCCCGCGAGTTAATGCTAATATACAAATTTTTAAAACAAAAAACAATCAGAATTGATTACACCGATAAAAATTTTGATGGCACCGATAGACCGTTAAAGGACTGCCCTCAGTAAAAAAGCCGGGCAGACTATGCTTTTTTGTTCGGGTCGTCAAGCACCGCGGCGGTCATTTCCGCTTCAACAACTATCTCGCCGTCAACCTTGCCGCATGACTTCAACATGGCTATCCTTCCGCCAAACCGCAGCACATCTACTTCCATTACAAGCACATCCCCAGGGCCGACCGGCTTTCTAAACTTGACTTCCTTCAGCGCGGCGAAATAGACAAGTTTTCCTTTTAGCGCCGGCAGGCGGAGCATCAGAACGCCCGCGGTCTGCGCCATGGCTTCCACCGTGAGCACTCCCGGAAATATGGGGCTCCCAGGAAAATGCCCGTTAAAGCAGTCTTCGTTCATTGTTATATTCTTGTAGCCGACCGCCTTCTTTCCTTCTTCAATGATATCAACTCTGTCCACCAGCAGAAAAGGGAATCTGTGCGGAATGGTGTTCATTATATCCACTATGTTCAACCTGACAACTTTTTGTTCAGTCATTGTTTTCCTCCGATCTTTTGTATGAGTTCCAGATCCAGGGCGTGCCCTGACCTATATGCGGTTATCCTCGCGTTAAGCCTTCCGGGAAGCAAGGCAAGAGCTCCCAGTATGTCCAGAGCCTTGTGTCTTACAGGTTCGTTCCTGAACCTAAGGCCTTCCGGATTCCTTACAACTTTTTTGCCAAAATAGACTGCATTCTTCAGGCTGGCGCCTTTGATGAGCCCTGCCCTTCTCTGCTCTTTAACCTGATCTTCCCAGCCGAATGTCCTGGCAGAGGCAAGCTGTTTCTTGAAATTACGCGGGGTTACCTCTAATTCAATTACCTGCCTGCCTATGAGCGGATGCGGAAAGTCTATCGCGCAAAGCATACTCAAGCTCTTCGCCGGAGAAGCGGCAATAAGTCTTCCGTCCCGCCCTGCGACAAAGATCTCTTTTAAGTTTATCTCTTTCCTAGACCGGCCCTGTTCTTGCAAACCCGCCTTTTCAATTGCCAGGATGAATGGCATGGCGCTTCCGTCCATTATAGGTATTTCTTTTTCCGAAAGTTCAAGTTCTACATTGTCCAATTCAATGGCATAGATGGCGGCAAGCAGGTGCTCTATGGTAGCAACAGGACCTGCGTGAACAGAATACAAACCGCCGCCAGCCTTCTTCAAACCCGCCTTGATTTTTTTCCCGCCGAGCGAAAAAACTATTCCGCTTCCGGGTTTCCCCGGCTTCATTACAAGCTCGACAGGCTTGCCGCAGTGAAGCCCTGCACCGGACAGCCTGGTTTCTTTCTTCAGGGTGGTTTGTCTGGCCACGGCTATTTCAAAAGCCTCTTTTCCATTTCTTCGAGGCGGATCTCAAGATTTTTTACTTTCTCTAAAAGCACAGGCATCCTTCGAATTTCCGCAAGCGCCCGCCAGGCGCTCTTAACCTCATCCGCGGGGTATCCCCAATAGACCCTATTATCGGGAATATCTTTTGAAACTCCTGACTGGGCAAGCACTACGGTATTCTCGCCTATGGTCACGTGGTCCGCAACTCCGACCTGGCCGGCCAGCACCACGCCTTTTTTAATATCGCTTGTTCCCGCAACCGCGCAATGGGCCGCGAAGACACAGTCTTCGCCTATTTTCACATTGTGGGCTATCTGGACCAGATTATCTATCTTGGTCCCGCGGCCAATGACCGTTTTTGAAAGCATGGCGCGGTCAATGCAGCTGTTTGCCCCGATTTCTACATCGTCTTCGATAACCACGGTGCCTACCTGCGGTATCTTGTAATACCGGCCGTTCTCCTGCTTGGTAAAACCAAACCCATCCGCGCCAATTACCGCGCCGCCGTGGATTATTACATTGTTGCCCACGGTTATCCGTTCCCTGATTGATACTCCGGAATAGATCAGGCAATTCCTGCCTATCCTTGTGTCCCTTCCGATAAAAGTAAACGGAAGGATAACAGTATTGTCTCCTATCTCCGCCCCGTCCTCAATAACCGTAAAAGGCATTATTGAAACGTCTTTGCCGAGCCTCGCATGGCGGGAGACTACCGCCGAGTGGTGAACGCCCTTAGGATAGGCCGCTTTGCTTCCTATCTTTTCCAGAACTATGGCTATAGCGAGATGCGCGCTGCCGACTTCCACAACGCTCTTTCCCGGAAGCTTCAGTCCCTGCTTCACTATAAAAGCCGCAGCTTTTGAAGTATATGCCGCCTCAAGATTCTTTTCCTCGGATACAAAAGCCAGCTGGGTTGCATCGGCTTCGCCGATATCCGCCACAGAAGCAATCTTTATGTCTCCGTCCCCGGCCAGCACTCCGCCGACAAGGGCCGCTATTTCCCTGAGCGTTATCATTATTTCTTTTCCATCTTCTCGACGACTTTACCGGTAACATCTTCGCCGCCGAAAAGGAGCGCTTTTCTGTCGTAGACGCAGGCGTAACCGCCTTCGTCGTACACCTGCTTTACGGCCAGCAGGATCTTGTCAAGAATGCCGGAGGTCATCTCCTGCTCTCTTCCCTGAAGTTTGACTTCCGCTTCTTTCAGAGCCTTGGAGAGCTCCTGCTGCTTCCTTACCAGCGCCTGTTCCTTCTCCTGGACTTTCGCCGGAGCCCAGAGGGCTTTACTCTGGCGATAGTCTTCCATCAGATTTTGAATGTCGTCCTGCATATTCTTCAATTTCTGTTTTTCCTTGTCGACATCGCCCTCGAGTTTCTTCTTGGCATCCTGCGTCTCCCTCAAGGCGTCAAAGACCTTCTTAAGATCAACAACCGCCGTCTTTCCTGCGGTAACCGCGGGAGCGGGATTGCCTACTACCGGCGGAAGCGCCGGCTGAGCTGCTGAAGCGTCCGGCGCCTGCTGCGCGGAGCAAACGGCCGCGATCATCAATACGATTACTCCAATAACTTTTTTCATAATTCCTCCTCGTTTCCTGCAAAAATTGTCAATTCCAAACTGCGTAATCCCGTCAAAACCCCCGCAAGCGTCAGGCTTTTCCTGTTTTACTAAAAGATGTTGCCTATATTGAAGTGCACCTTCCCTCCGGGAGTCGCGAGCGCCGGATCAAGACCAATACCGTAATCAAGGCGTATCATCATCGCTCCGGAAATTACGAACCTTATTCCAAGGCCGACGCCCGCCGAAAGATTTTCATTTGGGAACGCCTGCGGCGAATCATAAGACTTTCCAATATCAAAGAACATTGTCCCGTAAAGTTGTCCGGCTATGGGAAACCTGTTCTCAAGGTTCGCGTAAACCATAAAATTGCCGCCCACCGCAGCCCCATTATCCGAAGGCGAAAGTTTCCTTTCGTCATAGCCGCGCACGCTGTCAGTGCCGCCGCAGAAGAACTTCTCGAAGAACGGAACACCTGCAGTGTTGCCGAAACCGGTAATGTAACTGCCGTTGACATGCAGGGCCAGAACAAGGTCGCCGTAGTAACGGAGGAACCAGCTGCTGTCCAGTATAAATTTTGTGTAATTATTGTCGCCCAGCAGCAAGCCGCCGGCGTATGCAACTGTCGCGCTGTACCTGTGCCCCCTCCTGGTATTTACAAATATTGAATCTCTCGTGTCTTCGATCCAGTTCACGGAAAGGCTGCTGGTCGCGCTGACGCCCTGGGCGTTCGAAATTATGGCAGACGCCGTGGACGAAACATTAGAAATTGTTATTTGCTCGTACTGATAGGTGAACCACCAGCGGGTGAAATCACCCGCGGGAAGCCCGACCCTGATGTTGCCTCCGACCCTTCCGTCCTGGTAGTCGGTGAAAGTGTTGTTGGTCCTTTTGTAAAGCGAACCTCCTATCGAGGTCGGCTCGTTCAGAAAATACGGCTCAAGATAATCTATCTCGTAGTTCTGGACCAGCGTCCCGAACTCCCACGACGCGGAAAGCCTCTGCCCCGTGCCCAGCAGATTGTTTTCGGTGACGGCAAGCTGGCCGGCCAGCCCGTCAATGGAACTGTATGAAGCGCCGATATTCATCGATCCGGTCGGCCGCTCCTTTAATTTAATCTCCAGGGTCTGCTTGTTTGGGTCGACCGCGTTCGGAACGAGGCTGTAGTTGACATCTTCGAAGAAGCCGAGGTTATAAATCTTCTCCAAACTTAACCTGAGCTTGTCTCCGTCAAAAGGCTCGCCGGCCTTGAGCCTGATTTCGCGCTCTATCACGTTGTCGTGTGTTTTATAATTGCCGTCTATGAGAACCTTGTCCACAAAGAAGACCTTGCCTTCATTGATGCTAATGAAGAGGGAAACAGTCTTTTTTTCGTTGTCAATCGTCTGCTCCTGCCGTATCTTGGCTTCAATGTAACCCTTGCTGGCATAGAGCTGGCTGGCTCTCTGGATATCCGCCTTCACCGCTTTCTCGTTATAGACCTTGTCACCGCCGGCCTTAAGGGTGCAGACGTAATAGTGCTTTTCATCAAGACGGTCCTTCTCTTCCTTGACCACTTCTTTAGAAATCTGGAAAACATCGGCGACCTCATCGGCGGAAAAAACTGCCGGAGTTTCCACCTTAATCTTTATGTCCCCCTGCTTGTACTGGGAGCCCTCGGTTATTTTCACTATTACGGCAGCCTTAAGCGCGGCTTCATCAATAGCCGTTTCGCTTTCACACTTTATATCAGTAAAACCTTCAGACTTATAATATTCCGTTATTTTTTCAATATCTTTAGCCAGCACATCTTCCTTATACGTTCCCGGTATCAGGAACCCGGGAGTTGTGGTTTCCATCTTGCCGCGTATCGCATCAACGCTGAAAGCATTGCAACCCTTTACAGTCACAGAACCTACCATGTACTTCTTGCCTTTTTTAATATTCAGCGTAAGCTCCACGCTGTTGTCAGCAGGGAAATCCGCCACATCATAGGCTATCTCCGGCTTGCTGTAGCCCTTTTCCTTGTACATTTCCGTAATCTTGTCAATGACTTTCTTCAGTTTGAAAAGTTCGAACGGAAAGCCGGCCTTCCACTCATTGTCCGCCTCAAGGTCGTAGGTGCTTATTTCTTCCGCGCCGTTATACTTTATGCTCCTTATCACCGGGCGCTCCACGACGACAACTATAATCTCCGGGCCCTCGGCACGGTCGTTCCTGAGAATATTCACATCCGAAAAATAGCCGAGCGCAAAAATAGCTTTAATGTCCCGCCTTGCCATTTCAGGGCTGAACTGCGCTCCCTTTTTTAATTCCATGGCGGACCTGACCTTTTCCTGAGGAGCCTTTTTAAGGCCGCGGACCGTGACCGTGAATACAGTTTCTCCATAAACGCAAAAAGCGAACAGGATTGCGGCAGCTGAAAGGATAAACTTTTTCATTTCTTCTTTTTCTCCCTATTCTGGTAGAACTCCAAATCGCTCAGCGTTTTATAAACTCCGAGGCCAATCTTCATGTTGCTGTTGCTGTCCCCGGACATCGAGATAGTCACATTCGGGTTGTACTGATAAATAAATTCCAGCGTGTTAACGACATTGCGCTCTCCGGAAAGCTGGTCCTGCTTCCCAAAAGTCACGCTGCCCCTTGCCAGTAAAGATGCAAAGAGCTGGGTTTCAACGGCGATCTTCATTCCTTCCAGTATGTCTATGCTGCTCTGCGTCTGAAGGTTGAAATCATAGGGCAGATCAGAGTAACTTCCAACGTCTCTGGAGAGAGAGACCCTCATCGGCCCGAGGTCTACCAGGCTGCCAAGCGCGCTGCTGATTGCCTGCGCAACAACGCTGTAAAATGCCGTTTCAAACGCGGAAAGCCCCTTGATATCGGTGGTTCCCACGGTCAAAGTAGAGGCTATTTCCTGCTGTGACAGGTTGCGATCTGAAGAGAACTTTATCTTCAGGCGCCTGTCCTTCTCGTCCACGGCGAAGACCCCAAATTCCGAGCTTTCACCTTCGCCGCCAAGCACTGCCGTCAGCTTTACCGGCCTGCCGTCAAAGATTTTGGTTATTTCGGCGGTAGCGGACATCAGGGGAGTGCGCTTTTCGTTCTCGCTGAACTTAAAAACACCCTGTTTTACATCGAATTCACTTAGGTAATAATTAAAAGTCCCGCCCTCGGCCTCTACTTTGCCCTTGAGGTCAAGATCGGAACCAATTCCCTTTGCCCTTATTTCACCGCCGTTTTTTAGCCTGATATTGGCGTAGCTATTATAATACCTCACATTATCTTGAAAAACAACCCTTAATTTCCAGCCCATTTGCTTTAATATTAAAGGGTATTCGCCGTTTTCGCCCTCCATAACAGGCGGATAAGTGAATTTTGTGTCGTTGAGGTAAACTTCCCCGGAAATCGTTATATTTGGCACCTTTCCGGAAAGGCGGAAGAATTCGTCGTCAAACCCCTTGATGAAAGCTGTACCCTCGTTCTGCATCATTGACTTAATAAAAACTTTGCCGCCCTTTTTCCCTTCCTTCTTTGGCATACGGATACGGAGGTCCGTCAGATCGTCGGGCTTGTATTTCCTGACCGTGAAGTTGCCAAGGAACTCTATGGGCTGGCCGTCAATCTCGCCCGTCGCGTACTCAATCGCGACCCGGTTCATGGCATATATCGGGCTGCCGTCAAACCTCTTACCGGAAGACCGCCCAATGTTGAACTTCGCCCTGACATTATCTATTTTTTTCGTGATTGTCAGAGGGTACAGATCGGCTCCGTCCTCAATAGTCACAAAGCTGTCATAAATATCGGGGTAATCTATCTTGCCGCGCACGTTAAGATGCGCGTTCAGTTTTCCCTTTACGTCGCTGAACCAGTCCGTAATCTTTATAATAGCCAGGTCCGCGTCTTTAATATCAATTGAAAGGTCCACCTCGTCTTTTTCCTTAGGATTAACCGGAATGGAGCCTTTCACATCAAGCCGGTACTTCTCGACAAAGTTTTCCTTGTAAACCGCGCTTATTCCAAGCAAGCGAAACATTTCCTTGCCGTCATACCTGCCGTTCCTATCCGTGTTGTATTGCAGCTCGCCGGTTATGGTGTCAAATTTCAGGTTAAAAAGCTCGGCGGATTCCACGTGCCCGCCCGGAAGAGCAACAACCTTCGGAGAGTCTTGATCCCCGGTAAGCTTGACCTCGGCCGTGGTAAACCCTGCCATATCAAAATCAACGCGGAAATACTTAAAGATAAACCTGGTGTCAAGGCGCTTTACCTCTATATTGAGATCGCTGGACTTTGAGAGAACACCATTTAAAGAAATTGAACCTCCGGAAATTGCCGCCGTAAAGTTTCTGAAGTTTATTCCTCCGGAGGGCAGGCCTATCCCTCCGGAAATGGTATTCGCCGAGGACTGGTCGCGCTGGAAGATTAGCTCGCTCCCGGACAGCTTGCCGGAGAAATTCAAACTGCCCAGCTGATAACCGTTTAACTTAAAACCGCTAAGCCTAACCTTGCCTCGCGCCGCCGGCCCGCCTTCTTTGCCCGACGGTGCCTCAATCAGCAGGTTGGCTTCAACTCCTGCCTCGACGGTGAACCCGAGCAGCTTTTCAAAATAGACAGTGCTTTTAATAGACGACTCAATCTCTTTGTCCGGCTTGAACTTGAATACGGCCCTGCCGCTGTTAGGTTTGACAATATTGTCGAAACCGGCGGTGTGATCCACATCCTTGAATACCAGCTTCCTAAAAGAGAGGATCTTGTCATCGTACTCAAAGTTGCCTTCAATATTGCCCAGGTCTTTCCCGTCCGCCATTATTTTTGAAAGCGTGATGTCTCCCGCGGCCCGCAGAGAAGCAAGGCTGCCGGTAAGATGCACCCCCGGCGCCAGGCTGATTGCGGTGCCGCTGATGTTATTCTTGAGCCCCAGAATCCGGGCCAGATAGGCAAGGCGGGTGTTTGAGAAGGACACATAAAGGTCTGCTGAAGAGGTTGCGGCTGAAACCTTGCCTTTAAAATTTATATCTCCTTCTACCCTGACATTTCCTTCTTTCTGGCTGAGGACGCAATTTTGTAAGCTAAGTTTCGGGAAATCTCCTCCGGAAAAAGACGCCGCCTCTGCGGAAAAAAATTCTGACGCGACCCCGTTTAGAGCAATGTCCCGGCCCTTGACATTCTTAAGCGTCCCGGTAAAAATCTGCCTGCCTCCGCCGGAAAGCACCAGCGCGCCTTCATCAAGCAGGCCGCCGGCGCCGGCAAGAGCCTTTTCCACTTCCCCTGCGCGCTTCAGGTTAAACCCCTTCAGGATGTCAACCCTTGAGATAAAACTGCCGGATGAAATATTCACGACGGTTCTTGATTTTAAACCCTCCCACCGATCAAAGAAAATCTGAAACTCCCGCGCCTTCGCGGCGTATTCAAAACCGGCATAGAGCTCCGCAAGTTTCACCGGAGGCTGGTTGTCCGGAGGCAGGTAGGACAGGTTCTTGCTTTCTATTAATCCCTTCACAGGGAGGCCTTCCTTCGGAGCCAGTACGCCGCTAAGCCTGTAGGTTCCGGAGAGCGCAGAACTTGCGAACCTGTTTGTCAGATCGAAAATAATGTTTGACTGCACGTTGTTGGCCAGCGAGAAAGTCCCGGAACAGTTTGAGAGGTCAAAATCCTGCGTCCTAAACTCCAGTTTTGAAAGATTTAGGATGCCTTTCTTCACCTGGAAATTGAGCCGGCCAATGTCTATTTTCTTCCCCATCACCACCGCGCCATTTGAAAGAACCAGGCTTCCGAAACCGGTAAGGTCCGAGACGCCGCCCACGAGCTTACCTGTACCTGAAAACCTGCCGGCTATGTCGTTTTTCGCGTAGACAGCCCCGGTCAAATCCGCCAAAGTGGTAAGTTTTCCTTTTTTCACGGCAACATCTATATTTACGTTCCTGCCGGTAATTGAACCGTCCAGCTCAAAACCGTTGGACAGGGTCGCGTCGTCATCCCTCAAGGATAGCCGATTGAAACTATATGAGTCTCCGTCAAAGCTTACGCCGCCTGACGCCTGAAAGTAGTTGTCTCCGGAGAGCGCCAGCATGGCATGGCTGATAGTTGAAGTAAATGTAGGTTTCTTAAGCGTGCCCTTTACCGCCGAGGTAAGCGTTATCCGGCCCGTGGCTCTGGGATACTGTGCCGTAAGGTAGCGTATCCTCGAAACATCGAAATCCCTGAAATCCGCGGAGAAATCCAGTTTCCCGTCGCCGTCGAGTTTCAGACTTCCTCCGGCTGTAAGCGTGCCGCGGTCGTCATGTTTGAGTTCAAAGGTTTTAATGGCCAGCGTGTTTTGCTGAAGCGACAGGTTTATGACGGCGGACCTCGCCGCCAGTTCGTCCACCGCCGGGTTTAGTATCGTAGCCTCTGCGTGAACAATCAGATCATTCATTGGCCCGGAAGCGTCTAATACCGCGGAGGATATATTCCCGCCGAGTTTTAGGGTGCGGGCGGCTATGCAGTCAGCCGCTGAAGCAAGCGGAAAATCCTTAAGAGCCATCTTGCTGGACAGCACAGTTCTGTCCGGATAAAAAGTGAACTCTCCTCCGGCCAGAGACCCCTTTTTTGCAGAAAGATCGACACGGAGTTTGTTGCCGTGATGAAACCGTAGAGAACCTTTGACCTGTCCGAAAGAACCCTCTTTTACCTTGAGGCCATAAAAAACCGCGGAGGTCTGAGCGGAAAAGTTTTCGGCAGGGCAATCGATAACAGTATCGAGATCTGCAGTGGAGCTGAGGTCTTTGTAAGCGAGCAGCTGAGTAAAAATATTGCTTATTTCTATGTCTTTTGATTTACCCCTGAATTTCAGGTGTTTTTTTTTAAAGTCGAGCGTGCCGGAGAATTCGTGAGCTCCGTTAAAAGCGACTGCCGTGAATTTCTCAACTTTCAGCCGGTTTTTATCCAGCGAGAGGGAAAAGTCAGCCTTATCCACCTTCATCCCGGCTATACCGGCGTCGGAAAAACCGCCGTTCACGGCAAGGTGCAGGTCGGAGAACTCGCCCGTGAAAGAAGACGAAAATGTCGCTATGCCTGAAAGCTTAAGCCCCTTGAAAAACTCAAAACTTTCCAGGTCCTTAAGGTTCATTCTGTACGCATACAGCGAGCCGTTTATTGAAGGTTTTGTAATGTCCTCTATTTCCGCCTTGCCGGCCACGCCCGCATTATCCAGCACGGCATTGAACTTTGAAACCTGCAGTCTCTTGCCGTCTATGTTTATATTGCAGGAAAAATCCCTGACCGAACGAGTCAGGCCTTTTACGTCTACAACGCCTTCCTTCACCGAGACCGCGGCGCTGTTTTCAGCGCCAAAAACGGCGGTGGCGTCGGCCCTGCCTCCCGTAAAATCAAACCCTTTAACCCCGGAGAGCTCTTTGAAATAATTGGCGTAGTGCGGCAGGTTCATTTCGGAAGCGGTGACTTTCAGATCCGGAACTCCCGTTTTTAAATTTATCGTGCCGCTTCCTGAAATATTCGCCCTGCCGTTCTTGAAAGCGGCGCACTCAAAGTTCACCGATACTATGTCTCCGGAAAGTTCCATTTCTGCGGAAAGGCCGCTCAGGGAAGAATTGAATCTGACCTGCTCGTCTTTGAACCCCACCATCCCGCGCTGCACATACACCTTGCCGGAAAACCTGGACTGCCCGGGGTCCACGTTCTTTAAAGAATCGAGCAGGCTTGTAAAGTTAAATGCGCCGGCTCCGTCTCTTTCAATAATAATGGAAGGCTTGACAATGTAGACGCTCAGGATTGTCTCCTGGAACTTCTTCCCGTTGAAGAGAACGTCTTTGAGCGTGAAATTTATCGTCACGCTGTCTATCGTAATCAGTACTCCGTCCTTTAGCTCGCTTTTTGCCGCTATCTTCACGCCGTATAAAGTAATATTGCTAAAGATTCCGCCCTCTATTCGGGAGACGGAAACTTCGCGTTTTAGGGCTTTACCGAGTTCATGCTGGACGAGAGGTTTTAAGGAGGCAACAAGAATACCTGTCTTATCAAGCACAAGAAGAGCGGCCGCCGTCACCATAAGAACGATGAGCGTCCATTTGAAGATCTTGCGCAGTATGTGGCTTACTTTTCCGCTTTTTTCCATAGGGAATAACAGTCCAACAATTAAACTATTTTATCAGACATACACTGCTAATTCTACTATATATAGCAAGACCTTAAAAAAGAGCAGTTTGTTCCGCGTTTTAGGGTGTTTTTTTGAAGCTCTTAGCGGCGGCTTCCCGGATTTGAGCGTTTGGGGACAAGGACTTCTTTCTGTATGGATTTTCCCCGGAGCCCTTTCTCCACAAAAACCTGTTTTCCGGTAAAAGGGTCGGTTCCGGTATAGTACATAAGAGTCGAATAGGTGGACGGCGTCGGAGTGAATACCTGAACCTGTTCCGGCCTCGTCTTTAATTCCTTTTCCGCGAAATCGCGGGCTTTCTTCATGTCCATTTCGGTGCAGCCCGGATGCGCTGCCATGAAATAGTATG